>ENA-ORUV01000068-ORUV01000068.1-human-gut-metagenome-genome-assembly--contig:-NODE-68-length-84318-cov-63.0893_pt1 | contig 84318 bp, 91 predicted proteins | sample MGYA00242089_ERZ509229 | MGnify/ENA primary metagenome ERZ509229 (study PRJEB26280, sample SAMEA2338805) | human gut metagenome | biome: human gut; feature: human-associated habitat; material: faeces...
TTACCAGACTTACGTTCGTAAGAGCCAGGAGGACTGGAGCGAGCAGATCTAATCTGATTTTCAGTAAATATCTATATAAGGTGGTACATCCCAAAGAGGGTGTACCACTTTTTTTTTACTATTACTTATACCTATTTTTGGTTTACTTTAAGCGCATATCTGCAGCTTTGTAGTCTTATTTATACTTATATAGTATCCTTCTACCCCATTTGTGGTATATACCATACTATCATAATGTGACCCAAAATACCCCCGGGGTGGTATGGTATAGGTCGCAAAAACGCAGTACCTTTGCACCCAGAAAATAACAAATAAAAAATAAGATTATGGCACAGATTATTGTAAACGACGAAAAGCAGGAAGTAACACTTCCTCTCACATTGGCAGAACTGATAAAAATCAATAAAGTGTTCCAGCCAGAAATGGTAACCATTCAGGTAAACGAAGATTTCATAGAAAGAGAAGACCACGAGAAAATACAACTGAAAGAAGGTGACCGTGTAGATTTCCTATATTTCATGGGAGGAGGCGCTTGCTAAATTCAATAGAATCTCTGTCGTCAAGCAGGAATCAACTGTATGCAAAATAGCAAGAAAAATTTCTTAAAGAGAAAAAACTATTAAAAGTAGCATTTTTTAAGAAGTAAGACAGAAATTCAGTACAATAAAATGCTTATTAAATAGTTTAATATATTAGATTACGTTGTCGTTAATGTACGTATTCTGTATCGTTAACGTATTTAATAAGTGATAGTATTCATCCGTAAAAGAAAAACAGTGTAAGATGATAGAATTAAGTGAAGAACAAATTGAGAGATATAGCCGACATATCCTGCTTCAGGATGTAGGCCTTGAAGGACAGGAAAAGCTCCTCAATGCCAAAGTCCTAATTATCGGTGCAGGAGGTTTAGGCTCACCAGTATCTCTTTATCTGGCAGCAGCCGGAGTGGGACATATCGGTATCGTAGATGCAGACGTTGTTGATCTGAGCAACCTGCAACGACAGGTCATTCATCAGACCAAAGATTTGGGAAGACCTAAGGTGGAAAGTGCCAAGGAGAAGATGATTGGCATCAATCCGGACGTAGAGGTAACTACCTATCATGATTTCCTTGATTCCCACAATGCAGAGGAAATCATCCAGCCTTGGGATTTCATCATTGATGGAACAGACAATTTCCCAGCAAAATTCCTCATCAATGATGCCTGTGTTCGATTAGGCAAAGCCTTTTCTCATGGCGGTATTCTCCGCTTCCAGGGTCAGACCTTTACACATCTGCCAGGAACAGCATGTTATCGCTGTTTCTTCAAGGAGCCACCTCCAGCAGGTGTCGTTCCGACCTGTAGTCAGGCAGGAGTTTTAGGAGCCATTGCCGGTATGTTAGGAACCATTCAGGCTGCAGAAGCATTGAAATATTTCCTGGGCGTAGGCGATCTCCTGACAGACAGACTGCTCACATTCGATGCCAAGACGATGAACTTCCGTACCATCAATGTGAAGAAACGTGCTTCATGTGAAATTTGTGGTGATCATCCTACCATCGACCACCTCATTGACTACGAGCAGGCTGCCTGTGACTTAAAAAAGCACTAATCATATATTAGTGTAAAGTGTAAATAGATAAAGACTCGCTATAGTTTATGAAAATTAACGACAACTTAATCATAGTTATTTTTCCCTGCCGCAGCCTTCGGAGGTAGAGCGGATATCATGAGCGTATTAGCCCAAGAGGGTCCAGTTTATCAGGCAGGTACTTTGAGTGTAAATCCTGTGGCGATGGCAGCAGGTTATGAAACTTTGAAGCAGTTGGGTGAACCGGGCGTTTATGAACTCTTAGAAGAACGCAGCAATCGTTTCCTCTCCCGTCTTGAGAAGATAGTAGAAGGCAAGGGCATCCAAGTGAACCACGTGGGCACGATGTTCACGATGTTCTTCAACGACCAGCCTGTGCGCAATTTCCAAGATACCAAGAAGAGTGATCAGGAACGTTTCGCACGTTATTTCCGCAACATGCTGGACCGAGGCATCTACGTGAGTCCATCTCAGTTTGAGGGCAACTTCATCTCCCTCTGCCACACCGATGAGATTCTCGACTACGTATTGAAGTCGATAGAAGAAAGCATCGAATAGAAAAGATTTGTATAATAAAAAAGTAAAGTCACAATACTCAGCACCATCTGCCGGATATTGTGACTTTTATTTTCAGAAACACCCCAAGCCCAATAAAAAGCTAATACCTTGATTATAAGATGCTTTATAAAACTTTTCTCCGTTTTATTCTTGAGGATTCTAAATCCTAATTTATATTATTTCTTGGCCTGCAAACTGCTTATTTGCTCTTTACTCAAACCTGTAACTTGCATAATTTGACTTACTGACATACCTAATGCAAGGAGATTCTTTGCAACAGCAAGACTAGTAGAAAGTTTTCCTTGCTCTATTCCTTGCTTAATCCCCTTCTCGTTCCCTTCCAGCCAGGCACTATACATTCCCAGGTTGTAATTATCAACCTGACGCTGGCTCTCTTCATATTTTTCCATTTCCTCCTTGCTCAGGCAGCGGCTGTCAGCCACTTCTGCTAAACGCTTGAAGATCTTCTTCTGCGTTTCAAATGGAATTCTTTCTAATGTTGTCATATGCTTCAATACGTAAATCCACTTTTCAAAATCTGTTACACATTCCTCCGCCTTTTTCGTGAAATACGGAAGATTCAAATAGATGAAGCGAAGCTTGTCTGTGAAAGGCTCTTCGCTATTTTTCTCCCTCAGCATCACATCAGATTTAAACTGACTGATCTCTTCTCCGACATGAGGAGAGAAATTCATAAAACTGATCACATATACAGGAACCAGCTCATAAAATGAAGGCTTGTCTTTGGACTTTTCTTTCTCACGCTGATTGGTAATAGCCTTGCTGGCATAACACAACGTGCGATTCACGAAATTAACCGTCCAGTTGTTCTGCATCTCCACAATGAAATGCTTGCCCTCATCTGTCTCGCAATAGACATCGTATATGCAGCCTCGCAAATCCTTGGAATCTGCCAACTGCTCTTTGTCCTTGAAGGTGACATCCCTGACTTGAAATTCCCCCTCGAATAAATCGTTTAAGAAACTTATCAGCAAATCCTTGCTGAACTCCTGACCGAACAATCGCTTAAAGCCCCAGTCGGTAAATGGGTTGATGTATTTCGCCATAATATTTGTATGATGTATGTTGTTAACGCACTATTGCGTCTTCGAGGGCAAAAGTACGATTATTTTTTGAAAAATGCAAATCTGAAAGCAAAAAAATCAATATGATGGAGAATATCGTCGTAAAAACAAGGAAAACAACCTCGTCATTTTCGTAGATTTATGAGATATGAGAAGAAGCCCAAGATATCTGATCAGACAATTCAAAAGAAAACTATAAAGGAAAGAGCTCTAACAGTATGGTTGAAACGGGCTGAAAGCCCAAAAGATCGTAGCTCAGGGCAGCACCCTGGGTACACTCGCAGTCAGCAATGCGCCCTGCAAGGGCAAAAGCTTAAAAATGTATTGTTTTTCAAAGTTTTCTCCCATTTCCCTTGCACCATTCAAATAATAATCGTAAATTTGCAGTAGATAAAATACGTAAGCTTATGAAAGAGAAAAGCTATACATTGCCAGAAGAGCAGAAAGATGCAGCTTTCGCAGCAGAGCCTGCACCAGCCTATCACGGAAATGCCGCCATGGCACTTCCGGAGGACGAATGTGCAGAAGAAAATATTGACTGGAATAAGATTCCTGTTGGCTGGCATCCGGCAAATGAAGAAGAAGCCGTGGCTAGGATTGAAGCTATTGAGGAAGAGTATGAAAGGACAGGCAAGGCTACAGATTTTGATGATTTTATAGAAGAACTTAAATCTGAAGGATTATGGCTCATATAAAATTACTAGACCCTTTCAAGAAGGAACTTCGAGATATGGTGGTTTACACACTAGCCGAATTTGGAGCTACTTCAGTAAAACGGTTTAATAAAGAGCTTGATGACATCAAGCATCGCCTGATGCTTCATCCTCTATCTTCACCCAGAGAGCCATTGCTTAAGCGATTCCACCGCCCTTACCATAGTGCGATTATCAAGGAGAATTGGAAGATTATCTATCGCTACGACGAAGCCAACGACCTCGTCATTTTCGTAGACTTATGGGATATGAGAAGAAGCCCCAGATTTCTACTCAGACAATTCAAAAGAAAACTATAAAGGAAAGAGCCCATGAAAAAGAAAAGATATACATTGCCAGAAGAGCTGCCGATTCCAGTTGGCTGGCATCCGGCTAATGAAGAAGAAGCCGTGACTAGGATTGAAGCCATTGAGGCGGAATACGAAAGGACAGGTGTTAGCTATAATGAAGAAGAGTTTTTCAATAAACTAAACGAAGAACGAACATGGCTAACTAACAAAGAGTAGGAGGATAAAAATATGGCTCACCCAATAAAAGCAATACCAACACTCTATGGTGAGGAAGCTCGTCGTTTCCAAATTATGGCAGACGAAACTGAGCGCAAATATGATATTAGTCCCAAGCGAGACATCAAAAAAGATCCTCGCTATCGTGCTATGCGCACAATACTTGAAAGATCGAACATAAATTATTAACAGAACATTGCAGGTGGTTAAAGAACGGACAGAAGACCCAAAAGCTCTTAGCCCAGAGCAGCACCCTGGATACACTCGCAGTCAGGAATGCGCCCTGAAAGGGCAAAAGCTTTATATAACATTTTTTGCCACCGACAACCATCCATAAATACTTCGGGATTGATTTATACGAGTTCCCGAAGCTTACACTCCAGTATTACAGCAGACTCTCTATTAACTATTAAATCATATAATTCCTGGTCTATTTCTACATAAGCAAAACTGTCACGCAAAGACTTTAAGCTAGAATAAGACTTCCTTTCTTTGCCTTTCTCATTTTTTACCAATCGCCAAAAGGGTTCATGCTGCAAATGATAATAGGGATTCTCTATGCTACATTTAAAAGGATAACTATGAGGAATATCCATGGTCAATCCCTCTGCAACAAAAATACTATCACCTGTATTCTGTTCACCAATATACAATCTCCATAACCTTTTAAACTCCTCAACCAACTCACTTGAAAGAACGATATGATTGTCTTTTATAATACCTCGCTGGCAAAGATTTAAAATAGCCAAGAGCAAAATGGGCTTATGCGGAGCTTTCACACCCCGCATAATCGCCCTTTTCATCTTTTCAAATGCAGACAGATAATAGTCTATATCTTTATTCATTATCAAATAAGATGAGTAACCTTAATTTTCTTCCAATGTTTGCCGATGCCAAGAGCCATAGCTTGGGCATCCTTGGTTATCAGTTCACCCTTCTGCAAGCCAGCAATAGCTTGCTTCAGTTCCTGCAGAGCCATGCCACTCACACCAAAAAGATCCTTCAACACTCCATCATTCTGTTGCTGTTGCTTCATAATGAGTGGATATTGGGCATTGGCATAGAAATCAAAAGAAGCTTTCTTAAACGAATCCATATTCTGTGTGGCAAGGATGATGCTCATGCCCTTGTTTCTACCCACAGCTATCAAGTTCTGCAAAGGTTTGTTCTCAAAACCAAGCATATAGTGAGCCTCATCGATGATGGTGAAATGGCGCAGCTCCACCCTGTCCTCATTCTTTGCCTGTGGAGGCAGTTGCTCATAAATATTGTTCAACTTCGATGTCACGAAATATACGATAGCCTTTGCCATAATACCTTCCTTGTCAAACTTTCCTAAGTTGATAATATAGCAACCTTTCACCAAATCCACCTTGTCTTCCTCTGCAAAAATATTGTTAAGTATCAACTGGTTCAAGACTGATTTTACACTATCCATGTCACCCTGTTTCTTCTCAGGCATCAACATCGTGTAATGGTCAAAAACTTCCTGAAAGGTGATTGGTTTCTGGTTCTTCGCCTTGTAGGCATTGATGATAGCCTCGCTCAGTCTGTTGTCCATCAAAGCACCTATCTTAGCAGAAGATATGGCACAGATGGCATTTGCCAAGGTCGTAGAATACAAGTGGATTTCATTGACAGGTCTACCCGTGAAGTCCTTGAACGGAGTAAACGGCAAAGGTTTCTCCATCGGATTCAAGATGGCAGTGGAATCGGTCTCAAACTTTGACAGCCAATCGGCATGAGCTGGATCTGAGAACTCCCCCTTGTAATCGAACAAGAGGAAGTTGACAGGATAGTAGGTATCAGCAGATGCCATTCTGATTTGGTTGATAAGAACAGCCAATAAGTTTGACTTACCCGAGCCAGTAGTTCCTGCTATCAATATCTGTGTATTTGGAATAACAGTACTGTTGATGTCTAAAGCCGCATCCATTCCATCCTCATACTGCCCAATATAAAGATTCAATTCAGGAATATCCATCAACGACTTTCCACCTCTCAACGGACAGAAGTGCAGCCATTCATCAATACCTCCTTCTTCCATCATGATACTCTTACCCCTCATCATTTCGCTATAAAGCACCTTGCTCAGAAAAGTAGAGTTCTGCCAGTCGGCATCTATATCACTATAACGCATCTTGATAAGAGCCACGAATACCTCCTTTATATTCGACTTGGTAAAGAAAGAACCCCCCAATGGCTGCATACCTGCTGAGGTTTGCAATTCCTCTACCTTTGCCTTGCTCCTTGGTGTTTTATCACTCAATCCTACAAGGAGGCAGATTCGCATAACTGTAGTAAAGTTCAGTACTACAGGGCGAACCATGTCTGAGTAATCTGTAAGGTTCAGTTTCTGCTCGATGGCATATTTCACATCTTCAAGCAAATCATGCGTTCCTTCCAGAATTCTCATTCCCTCAAGTTTTATATCTTGTACATTCATTTCTCCTAGAATTCGTAAGTTTGTAATCCAAAGTAATCATCGCTGACAGTAGTACACTGGCTTTCCTGGTCTCTATGTAAAGTATAAGTTCTTGCCACATAAGCCACAATCTTCTTAAAATCAGTCTCTGTCGTTATTTCCGTATCTGTACTTAACAAAATGGTCTGATGAGCCAAATCCGGGAAATAACGGTTGATAATAACTTCACGACTCTCCTTGTCAAGAACACCCATCACCGTATCTATCATTACAGGAGGGTCGTAATCACCCAATTCATACAAAACTTTCAGCAACACCTGCATCACAGTCTGCTTGGCACCGGCGTTCAGCTGACTCAAATAAATCTCATTACCATTCTTATGGAATATCTTGAACGAGATTTCATCCGAATCATCTGCCGAAAGCTCGACCCTACCGATATAACCAGCGTAAATCACCAAGTTGATGTTCAGCTGTTCTTTCATCATGCGCTCAATACTTGCCTTCTTTGCCTTAAGTAACTTACAGGAAAGCGACTTGAAGAAGCCAGGAAGTTTGCATAGCATATCATATTGAGGATCTGGAACTTGCGGCATATCATAATCATAAGTAGAGATTTTTCTCTCCATTTCTTTGATAGCATTCTTCTGTTCCACGATTTTTGCCTTCAATTCCTCTATTTTTCTATCATTAGTCTCATAGAGTTCGATAATGCTATAATCGTTTCCTGTCAAGGCACGTTTGTATTCTTCCAGTTGTTCCTGCTTCTTTGGAATATCCGCCAACTCTAAGTTTAAGCTTTCACGTCTTTCATCCAGCGAAAGATAAGGATTGGAATATGATTGCTGAACCAGGTTTCTCAACACATTGACATCTGCATCACTCAGAAAACCATATTTGTCATTATAATCATCGCTGTTGTCTTGCTCACGTTTGATTTCCGTAATAATTTCGGCAATAGAAACCTCGCCTACCTGCGGGTATTTCTCCTTAACCAATCGTATTACATCATGAGTAACCTTTTCTATCTGTTGGTCATTGAGGATATTGCCCCTTGCAGAAGCCACCTCCTCCTTCTCATTCAGAACAAGTTCCACCTCGGTACTGATACTATTGGCAACCTTTGGCATAATTACTTTCCACTCTAAATCTTTGGAGATAGCCTCAGCATCCTGCCTATAGTCCTTTTCCTTCTGATAGAAGCTATTGATGCTCTCCTCTATCTGATGCATTTTATCACGAATCACATCATCCGAGTTCCGTCCCTCCTTCAGTTGCTCATACTGTTGCTTATGATCATTGGCATAGTTCAATGCTTCATTGTAGGCATCGTTAAGACTTGCCACATCCCTTTCCATCTCCACCTTCTGTTTGGTCAGTTTCAAGTATTCGGCACGCAGGTTCTCGTTCTCCAAGCGTTCCGCCTTCTTCTCGTCAAGATAAGCCGAGGCTGCGTTCTGCAACTGAGTGTATTTATTGAAACCCATCACCGAATTGATGTTCTTCATGATGAGCTTGTTGATTTGTTCTTCCTTCACGAGATCGGAAGTCTTCATGGCATCAAAGAGGAAGTAGTTGCTCAATTCAGCAGGCAAATTGGCAGAGATAATCTTGTTGACTATCGCTTCATTGGTGCTGCGTAGGATAGCCGTGGAACCAGAACCATAAGTATAACTGTTACCATTCATATTGAGCACATTGCTCTCCTGTATCTTGCCATCCACAAACCGATAGGCACGACACAATCGATAAGGCGTTTCTTGTCCAAGAACCACCCCAGAGAAAGTAATCTCTAACATGATAGCCTTGCCTTCTATACCACTCTCGTTCTTCACACCAGAATTGAAGAGTTCCTCAAACTGTCGCTTGTTGGAAATCTTCAACCCATAGAGCGCAGAATAGATGGCATCGAAGAGCGTTGTCTTACCACAACCATTGGCACCACCTATCAAGATGATAGGACGGTCACTCGTTACCTCCAAATTTAAATCCAACTTTCTGTAGGTCTTATAATTCTCTATGTAGATACGCTTCAGTTTCATTACTTTTTGATTTCTTTGAGAGCTTTCTTGAGTATTCTCGTCACTTTCTTTTCCTCAAGACTTGGCTCATTTTGGTTATTACGTTCTTCATGGAAAGGCTTGAGGATATAATCCTTGAGCCATTCTGCATCTATACCTTCCGATTGGCATGCACTCTCTATAAGCTGCATGTCTTCCTGCCTGATTCCATAGTTCAGGAATGTTCTGTCCAAGCTTTTCTTCATACCTCATTATATATGATTACCTTATTATAGGGTTTCCAGATGCAATGCCGACCACCCATCAATATTGTCTGTATTCTCAATAATGCCTCCAGGATAATACCAGTTACTTGTTCTTTCGTCCTTGATAAGCACACCACCCACTATCTTCTTGCCTGTAGCTTGATAACTGGAGATGTAATCCAAGAGGGCATTGTTCTTTTCTGGCGCATCCGCATCGCTGCCCTTGGTTTTGGTGTCGAAGAGGCAGATGGTACCCGACTTCAATCTGACGATGAAATCCACATAGAAACAACGTTTTCTACTCCCCGAATCCGTATAAGGCACGGCGAAATGCTGTTTTCCCTCGTCTCCATTCTTGTACCACCACTCCACATATTCCATCTTGTCATCCAACCAACGTGCAAACTCTTGCTCGGGTCTCGATGCCGTAATCTGCTCAAAATATGGATACAAGGCATGGTTGAAGATTTCGCCTTCCGTGGTTCTCACCATTGCCGCATTATAGAGACGAGTCTCTGGCACTTGCCATACAGACTGCTGATATTCCATCGTCACCTCCTTGGCGTTTCTCTTCTGCGTAGCTTCATAGGTAACCAACGCCTTGCGTATCAGTTCCTCAAAGTGCGGACGGTTCTGATGATAGAGCACCACCTTAGGCACATCCATCGAAAAGACTTGCAGGTATTCCTCCAAGGCACTCTCGATGGCTCCTTGCAAGACTGGCGTACTGTCAAATTTTGAGAACCCACCCACATTCTTACGGCAGAATAGCGTAAAGAGATTCTGTAATTCAGATGCGTTCAGAGCCAGCCTTGCCTTGTCTGTTATCTCCACGATGCCAGAGTCACCCGTCAATGGGGTGTCCTTCGGGATTGCCACCAAGATTCTTGATACATCGGTCTGCACGCCATGTCGCTTGGCATTGTAGCGATTCAACTTGATTTTGGCATCCATGTCTGCCTCCTTTTTTTTCACCTCATCAGCATCCTCAGCCTCACCATCATCCTCAAAGAAATCTTCTGCAGAGAAGAGCAACAACGGGTTTTGTTCCCATTCCCGTTCCATGGTCTTATAGAAGATGCTGCGGAACTGGGAACCCAAGCGGTTTCTTGTTGTCCCATGCTTATCCGTATAAAAGGAACGGAGCGTGATGTTCGGCAAGTCTTTCTTGCGATTGGCATAGAGGGTACTGATATAGTTCATGTCATCTCCCACAATACTAATCATGTCAGCCGAAAGGTCGGTATAAACATAACCGTAGTTCAGAATGTCGTTCTTATAAAAATGCTGTTCTGGCATTCGGAGTATTCGTCCCACAGTCTGAGTAGTAAAAGTCATGCTCTGCAATTCTCTGAATATCAGAAGGACAGAGGCACGAGGACAATCCCAGCCCAAGGCTATGGCCTGCTTGAACAGCAACACCTCGGTAATATCATCAGAATGAATGATATTCTGAAGATTGGGCGATTTATCTTTTGATAGCCATACAGCCAACCTGCCATTTGCCACGCTTATGTCGCAAACCTGTTCTAAGTAGGCTTGCATTTCCTCGGCGATGGTCTTGTCCTTCGACGACATAGATTCGCTACTATCATTAGGCAACTGAATGAGCAACAACGGATTGATGCCATATTCCTTGTAAGCCTCAGCCAGTTCCTTTCGCTTTTCGAGAGCCTTCTTCAAGAGACGCTGGTTCACCGTAAGCTCCGACTGATCCTTACTGCTCTTCACATTCGGATTCAGTTCTATGCCCTTCTTAATCATCTCTTCATTGATTACATCTTGGCGTTTCACAAGAACCGCATGATAGCTTTGGGTGACTGGCGTTGCTGATACACGAAGTTCTATGTGTGGCTGGATAGCTTGCAATACCATCTCGCTTTTCCTGGCATTACGTCCGGCAAACATGTGTTCCTCGTCTATGATAACCACCACTGGCAGATGCTGCTCTATCTTGGTCTTCCGTATCAGTTCGTAGAGCGTGCGGTTCTGCTCATTGTCACGTATCATGACGGCATTATCCTTGTTGATGCTCTCCCAGTTCAAAAAGAGCACATCGCCAGGATGCAGACCATCCACATGATCACACTCATCAAACATAACAGGACGCAACGATCTTCGTTCACTAAAGAAATTGCGCATGGAGCGATAACTCTGCTGATGCAATTTATTAGGAGCAATCCAAACCCATGCTACACGAGAATATCGGCATTGCCCATTCATTGGGAGGTCACGAGTCAGTTCATCCAGCAAGGTACTCACCATCACCGTTTTTCCTGCTCCTGTAGGAGCCTTGAATATCAACTTTTGGCGGTCTTCAGAATCATTGAGCATGTCAATCATCTTCTGTTTCAGTTCACGCACCGCCTTTTTCTGGTAATCTCGTAGTTCTATCATTTTCGTTACCTCCTTAGTCTATTATGTCATTAGTAACATTATCTTCTTTCTCCTTCAATACATAATCATAGTCATCGCTGAGAGCTTCTTTCACAACCTCCTCGTTTTGCATGGCGAGTTCCTCGTTTTGCTGAAACTCTTTCATCATAGCCTCACTATACTTTTGCTTTGGCAGAATATCCGTTCCACCTTCTAAAGCTTGCAAGAAAGCATCTGGCATGGCACACAGTTCTATAACAGGCATGACTTTATGGAATTCGTCCTCATATGCGTATGCGCCATCACTATAAACATAAACCTTCAAAGGATTCTGCTTGGTCGCAACCTCAGCTATCATCGGAATGATAATACTGACTACACGCTCGTCGAGGACAACAAGCATCTGTCCAGCCTCATCCTTAAAATAGCGCAATACGTTCTTCTTAAATTTCTTGCCTCCAAACGTTTCTTGCTCTTGATAGATATTGTTCTTGATGCAGAGGAGGTCAACGAGAGAAGCCATCAAGGCTCGACGACTTTTGAAGTTGCTTTGGTCACGAGGCACAAACTCCGTTTTATAATAACGAAGATTATTATGAGTCAAACCAGGGACTTCTTCACCCTTCTGGTTCGTATAACCATTAATGACTCGTTTGTTTCTCTCGTAGGTTACTTTCTCGCAGATGTTATTCTCGTTGTTGGTCACCAAGATACATTTGCGATGACCGCCATCTTCTGAGTTCAATTGCATCGTTGCGTGGAGGGTCGTGCCTGAACCTGCGAAGAAGTCGAGGATAGTGGAGTCCTTTGGTCGCAAAGAGAACAAGAAAGTGAGTAACTTTATTGGCTTTGAAAAATCGAAAACAACTTCACCTTCAAACATATCCTTCAGTAAAGCACTACCTTGTTTAGTGGTAGCAATATTCCTCAAAACAGAAGGAGGATTAATTGTATCTCTTTCTTTTCTACAATACAACTTTCCATTATCTCTGAAATAGAATTCTATAACCTTCTGTCCTTTCGAATCAAAGGTTTCATTTCCTGCGAAAAAGGAATCCATCTGATTTTTTTGTGTCCAACATGCAGCCAAAACAACATCTTCCTTCAATTTTTTATTTTCACAAATAAAGCGTCCACTAATTAGTTTAGTTTTCTCAGAACCGCCCCATTCTCCTGAAAGTTCAAAACCATCAGGAGCTTCAAATTTTGTTCCGGCTTTAAAACTATAATTAAATTCAGCATTCTTTGCTGACTTCTTTTTTAAAGCCCTATCATCTATTACACCTTCTCCTCCACTGAAATTAGGAATAAGACTTTTTTTCAGAGCATAAATAAGTACATATTCATGAGCTCTAGTAAAATGTCCTGCGGAAGTTCCTGCTCCTAAATCCCAGACCATATTAACCAAACAGTTATTTTCGCCAAAAATATCATCACATAGTAACTTTAAATCAGCCTGTTCATTATCATCAATAGAAATGAATATTACTCCCCTTTCAGAGAGCAACTGCTTTGCAATATTCAATCGACGATTCATAAACGACAACCATTTGGAATGGCGGTAACCATCCTCTTTATCTACAAACGAATCGTTATAGATAAAGTCCTTGTTACCCGTATTGTAAGGAGGATCGATATAAATTACATCAATCTTCCCTGCATAAGCATAAGTAAGAGCAGCAAGAGCATTGAGGTTATCAGCCTCTATGAGAACATGATTAGGTGAACCTTCTGGCGCAGAATCCAAACGCTTGGTGGCATCTTCAACAAAAACAGGAAGTTTGTCTTGCATTTCATCCCATGCTTCCTCCGAACTCTCTTCCCACACAAGTCCATAATGCTTCTTCTCATTGATAACCTCCAACAAATCATGCTTTAACTCCTTATCTATATGAAGTTCCATTATCTGTTGGCGCAAAGCACCCAGATCCATTTTCTTCGCCATAACGGTGTACTTTCCTCCCCTTTTCTGTGCTCCACCGACTCCCTTAGCAGAGAAGATTATTAGATATAGGATTGCTATTATAAAATGAAGGCGCAGGAATCTTATTACCTTTAACCTCATCCTTGCCTTTCAGGTACCTCGGAATGGACCACAGCGTCAAGGATAAGAAGCAACAGAAGCCTACGCCAAGCAGGTATATATATGATAGCATAGGGTGTACCCCCTCAGTCGAAGGGGCACACCTATGCCATGTGTATATACACAGTGGGTAGACGCCCACCGCAGTCTCCATCTGAACGCTTATGAAATTTCCGAGGTTTCGAAAGGTCAGAAGAAACGTCAAGCAAACGTCTTCAATTTAAAATAGGCCAAGCCATGGACTTTTACTTAGTCGGCGACTCATCGCCAGCCATCCACAGCAAGACAACTGCAAAAGTAATAAAAAGAATTGGGATTTGCAAGAAACTTTCCGATTTTCTTGCAAATCCCAATAAAAATGTTGATGTATTACTTCTTAAACAAATCAGAATGGGTTCCTGTATCAAGTAAACATAGGATTAACTCATCATTATCATACTTCCATACCAAAACCCAATCAGGAAGAATATGACAATCATTCCATCCTTCATAATTTCCATGCAAAGGATGATTCTTATACTTTGCTGGCAATGGTTCTCCTCTCAACAAAATAGACACAACTTCCTCGAATAAGGATTTGTCGTATCCTCGTTTGATACATTTCTTGTACGATTTTTTTAATCTTCCAGAAAGCTGTAACTTATACATAACTAAGCCTCCAGATAGTTCATCATATCCTCCAATGTATCGAAGTTCTTGACATTCCCCTCCTTTACATCGCGAATTGCCTTATCTAACTCTGACATTTTAGAGCTAGACTTCACTTTACTAGCAATCCATCCCATTCTTTTAGCCAATTCCTTCAAAAATTGCATATCGGAACTAGGAAGTTGCAAATTTATTGTTTGTAATGTTGCATCCATAACACTATCATTTTAATTACACCGCAAAAGTAATAAAAAGAATTGGTTTCACAAAATTTTGGGTCTTTTTTCTTGCATATTTCATTTACATTTCTTATCTTTGCCACCAAATCAATAACAATAACATTAAAAAGGAGGTTATTATGGAAGCAACAAAGAACAATACAAAGGAGGAAACCATTAGAAAGTTTAAACAGCTCCTAAAACATAAAGAGGAGATGCTCGAAAGAGCAAAACAATATGATGGCATTGACATTTATGCTAAATTTGCAAACGCATGAAATAGTTAGCCATCAAAACAACCACATGTCTCTGATGTCAATTTAACGTTATAGTTTGCATGCCTTTTAATTTTCCAGATAGTTCATCATATCCTCCAATGTATCGAAGTTCTTGACATTCACTCCTTTAAAATCTCTTCACCCAAACCTTGTGGCTTCCTCTTCCAATCGAGCGGATAGGTGATGTCGGGTCTTGGGTTATCTCCTTCAATTCGAGGGAAGCGGCGGTGCGGCTCATATCGTTGATGTAGGCATAATCACCGAGAGTGATGGCAGCGTTCTTTTCTAATACCGATAAGGCACGGGCAATGCGCTCTTCCTTGGAATAGAGTTGCTTGCGGATAACCTTCACACCACTCATCACTCGTTCCAAATCACAGTCGGTCTCCATCTTTACAGCCTTCACAAACTCAGGAGATGAATTGAAGTTGACGTTCTTCACCCCTACCTTGCGATATTTCATCATGTCGTCATCTGTCTGCATCTCCGTAGGCTTGTCATCCTCAAAACCGAGGGACAAGGAGAAGGTGCCCAAGCCTTCGAGATTCACATTATAACCCATAGAGAGCATACGGACCAACACGTCTTCCACATCTGTCAGAACCGCTTCGATAGTGCCCTGAGAAAGGTCACGATGATAACTCTGCATCTGTTCGACGAATTCCTTTCTGGAAAGCGTGCGATAGGGCACCATCTTGGGATAAACTCTGCGCTTGCCTTCATCACGCATATCACTCATTTCCTGCAATTTGTACTTTGCCATTTCTTTTCCTTTCTTATTTAGATTGTTAGTTTTCTCACTTAATCGGTCCTTCTATCTCTGAGAGATATGATCTCTACTAAGTAACAGGATCTTCCTACTTAGGAATAAAAGTATCTCATCCTAAGAGAAATCTCCGTTCAAAGACGTTGAACCGACATTCAAAGTCGTTGAACCGCCGTTCAGAGTCGTTGAACCGACATTCAACGTCTTTGAACGAAGATTTCTATTAGGCAAAGATACAACATTATCAGGAAGAAAACAATAGTTTACCCAAATATCTTCACTTTTCCAGTCATTTTTCTTCATTTTTAGGGTATTTTTCCTTGCTTATCCCAAAGAATTATGCTAACTTTGTGGTCAGATTGCATTTCCGAGTTCAAGGAATGCAATCTTGAAAAGGAGGAAAAACGATTGTAAACTTGAAACAAAGAAAAAGACAAAGATAACACAACCCCTATGAGTATGAAGATATTAGCAACCAGCGACTGGCACTTGGGCAACTTGTTTCACGGCAACGACCGACAGCCTGAACACAAGCACTTCCTGCAATGGCTCTTAGTGCAAATCGCTGAACAAAAGCCCGATGCACTCCTCGTCGCAGGAGACATCTTCGACAATGGAAATCCATCGGCAACAGCACAGACCGTTTATTACGAGTTTCTTGCCGATGCCACCCATCTGTGCCCGAACATGCAGATTATCATCACCGCCGGCAACCACGACTCCGCCAGCCGACTGGAGGCTCCCCGCCCACTCCTTGCCAGATACCATGTAGAAATCAGAGGAAATGTAAGGAAAATCTGGCAGCAGGGAGAAAGCAAGGACGATAATAAAACCGGCGGACATTGGCTCTATTCCTACGACGATCTCATCATTCCTGTGTCCAATGAGGAAGGAGAAGAAGTCATCATCCTCGCCGTACCTTTCCTTCGGAGTGATGTGGTGCAGAACGCCTGTTATTCGCAAGGAGTCAACGCCTTCCTGAGAGAACTGACTGCTGAAGCACGAAAGAAATACCCGTGCAGAAAGTGCATCATGATGGCCCACATGTACGTCAAGGGTTCAGACATAGCCAAACAGGATGCGAGCGAGAAGATCATTATCGGCGGACAGGAAGAAGTGGACCTGGAAGGATGGAACGACCATCCCGACTATATGACTTGCGGACACATCCACAAACGGCAACATATCTGGAACACCGACTGGGCAAGATATACGGGAAGTATCCTCCCGATGTCGTTTGCCGAGAAAGACTACACCCACGGCATCGACCTCATCACCATAGAACACGGAGAAGAGGATGAAGGAAAGGAAACCGGCAAGAGCAAGGAATGGAAAGTAGATTTTCTGGAATACAAGCCTCAGCATTCCCTCCGCATCCTGCCCGAAGATGAGGAAGAGCTGACCTTCAAGAAATGGCAGAAGCTCATCAATTCTGAACTCTCGGAGAGAACTGACGGCGAACTGAGCGACCACTTCGACTATGTGATGCTGAAGGTGAAACAGGAGAAACTATCCAGCGATGACATCAAGGAACTGGAGAAACTCGTCAACGAAAAGGATGCCGTGCTCTGCAAAATCCAGCGCATCATCCCGCAACTGGACCTCTCCACCATCCAGGGTTCCCAGCACATCACCAGCATAGAAGACATCATCAACCGTCCTCCGCTCGACACGCTGAAAGAAGCCTTCGCCATCAGACACAACGCTCCGATGAACGAAAGACAGGAGAAAATGTTATCCGATTTATTAACGACATCATCATTATGAAATTCCTACAACTCGAAATACTCAACCTCGCTTCGCTTGACAAACAGGGAGGTGAGGTCATCAACTTTGAAGAAGGTGCCTTAGGCGAGAGTACCATCTTCAGCATCGTAGGTCCGACGGGAAGTGGCAAGTCCACCCTACTCGATGCTATCTGCCTTGCCCTCTACAACCGCGCCCCTCGCTACCCCAGGAAGAAAGGAGACAAGAACCAGAACATCGAGATTTTCGGAGCTGCCGATGCCAGCGAAAGTAACCGTCTGGCACCTACCGACAGTAGAAACATCCTGACACGTGGCAAGAAGGAAGGCTACAGCAAACTCACCTTCCTTGCCAACAACGGCAGCATCTACCGCGCAGAATGGCACGTCAGATTCCAGAGAGTGCGCTACGAGAACGCCAAGACTGCGCTCTATAAAATCACGAGAAACGGAGAAGAGATAACAGAAGAAGCTGCCGACTGGAACGAGCTGCCGGACATCATCGGACTCGACTACGACCAGTTTCTCCGCACCGTACTCATCGCCCAAGGCTCGTTTGCCAACTTCCTGACGGCGAAGGAAAACGAGCGGTACGAACTCCTGGAAAAACTCATCGGATGCGAGGAAACTTATACGAACATCGCTACTGAAATCAAGAAGGCGAAAGACCAGGCGACGGATGCCTACAACCAGATGGCAGCATCGGTGGAAGCCGTTAAACAGAACCTGCTGAACGATGAAGAACTTGCCCAACTGAAGGAGGAAATCGCCCGCCTGGAAAAGGCTGAGAAGGAACTTGACAGCCAGTTGCAAGCCATCTCAAAAGACCTGCAATGGTTTGAGGAAAACGATAAGCAAATAAATCAAATCGCTATCTGCCAGACAGATATGGAGCAAGCAGCAGATGCCATTAAAGCGATGCAAGCCCAGATTCTCCGTCTGCAGCTGCACGATGAAGTACAGCCTGCCGTCAACCTGCTGCAGGAAGTAGAGCGACAGACGCAAAGCATCCACGAACAGGAAGAAAACATCCTGAAAGCGGAAGGAAACATCAAAAGTCAAGAGTCTACCATCAGCGAAAGCGAGAAAACTCTCGCCAGTCTGAAGGAAGCAGTCGGCAAGGCACAGGAACAGCTGGAAAAGGCGCTGCCGGTCATCGCTGAAGCAAGGGCGCTGAAAACAAAAATGGAAGCGGCAATGCCGAATCTGAAAGAAAAGAAAGAGGCATTGGAGTTGGCTCAGAAAGAGAATCAAACTGCCCAGAAAGACGTGGAGGAAAACGCCCGAAACATCCAAAAATGGGAAGCCGAAACGGAGAAAGCGAACCTTGCCCTCAAAGCGACAAAGGAAGAGATTGCCAAGCAGAAACAGGTTCTGCACGAAGCGACACAAGCCGCAGAACAGGCTTGGGAGACAGAAAGAAATAAGACTGCCGGACAGAACATAGAAGAACTGCAGAACAGCAAGACTGTAGCCGACAGGAAACTGCAGGATGTCCAGCAAGCCATCAAGGTTGTGGCTCATCTCGATGCTGCCACAACAGAAAAGCAGAAGAATGAGGAGCGCATCCTGGTCTTGGGCAAGAGAAATGCTGAGATAGATGCAGCCCTGGGCAAGTTGACCATCGAGGCTCTAACCCAAGAGACCCTGACGCTGAGAAATGCCTATACCCTCATGGTGAGCGAGAAATGGGAGATTCATCGTGCCAATCTGACCGAAGGCAAACCTTGTCCGCTTTGCGGCAGCACGACCCATCCTTATCATACCGACAACAGACAGTTTGAGGAAGCCACCACAGAACTCTCGCAACTTCTGAAAGCCAAGGAGGATTTGCTGAAACAGCAGCAGAAAGAGGAGAAGAACCTTTCCGGCGAAAGAAAACAGAACGACGGCGAAGTACAGACGCTCCAGAAACAACAGGAAAAGCTCTCGGGAGAAATCGCAACTTACGAAGAGGAATGGAAGGCGCTCATCGCCCAGTATCCAAAGATTCCGAAGGCAGAGACAGAACTGAAATCGCTCTTGCCTATCTATGAAAACAAGGCGAAAGATGCGAGCAGCAAACTGAGTCTCTTTAACAAGATTCAGAAAGAGATAGAACGGCTGACCCAACTCAAGGATAAGGCTGTAAAGGATGAAGCTGCGTATGAAAGCAAGGCTTCTACTATACAGAACAAAGCCCAGGAAAATACTTCAACCTGCACCACAAAACTAGCTGAGCAGAAAGCACTTACCATCAACCTCATCTCACAGCAGAAGAGTAAGGAGGAGGCTTACGGGAAAGCCCTTCAGACATGGAATAGCGCCAAGAAGGAAATGGAGGAATGGCAGGAGAAATATAAGCAGATTCTGAATGGCGAAGAGCCTGATGCGGCAGAACAAAGACTGACAGCAGCAAAGGATGAGGCAACGAAAGCAGCTGATACTCAGAACGAGAATATCAACAAACTGAAGGCGGAACTCGCCAACAGTAAAGGTTCGCATCAAACCATGCTATCTCAGAACAAGACGATGAAAGAGAATCTGCAAGAGAAGGAAAAGGAACTCGACCTTTGGATTGAGGAATATAACAAGCAGCTTGAAGAAAAGAGCATCGAAGGAAAAGACTCCGATGAGGAAGGCATCGAGGAAAGAAGTATCGAACCAAGCCTTATCGACCGAAACACCATCCGGGAGATGCTTCACTCTGCCGAAGACTGGAACGCTATCCGACGGGAAAAGGACGAAAAGGAGAAAGCCGTGGCTTCAACTACCGCCCTTTACCAGAGTGCAGAAAAGGCGCATCAGCAGCACTTGGAACATCAGCCTGCCCAAACCCGTGATGCTCTCTTAGCCATTCAGCAGGAGTATCAGGAGAGAAGCCAGCGCAACGAACTGATTGCTGCCAACGCCAGGATGCAGAACCACCAGGAAGCCGTGAAGCTGTTGGGCGACAAGGCTGAGGCTCTGAAGCTCGTAACCCAGGAAAAAGACGACTGGACAGCCATCACGGATGCCATCGGAGCAGACGGCAAGACGCTGCGCAAGATAGCCCAATGCTATACGCTCAGTTTCCTGATAGCGCACGCCAACCAGGAAATCAGAAAGTTCAACAGCCGCTACGAACTGCAACAGGTAAAGCATTCGCTGGGCATCAGAGTCATCGACCACGACCGTGCCGACGATATCCGAGACACCACCTCCCTATCTGGTGGCGAAACCTTCATCGTGAGTCTGGGTCTCGCCTTGGGCTTGTCGGCATTGTCTTCCCGCAACATCTCCTTCGAGAACCTGTTCATCGATGAAGGCTTCGGAACCCTCGACCCCGATACCCTAGCCACCGTCATCGACTCCCTCGCCATGCTGCAAAGTTCGCAAGGCAAGAAGGTGGGCGTCATCAGTCATACCGACACGATGAGCGAGCGCATCACCACCCAGATAAGGATTATCAAGAATGGCAATTCCGGCAGCAGCCATATCGAGATCTATCCGTAACAGAACGAAATTACACCCTTCATTATAAAGTAATTACACCTTAATTATATAGGATACACATACGTTATCCATCATACATACCATACGCTTGGCAGCCTTATACCAAATGTATGGTATGTTCTTTACTCCCTGTATGGTAGTCTTTTTACACCCCATGTGGTATTGCCCACTTGGGGAAATCACAGTACACCCGAAGAACCAGCGCCCTGAGCATCATTCTCATCGATGCACGACATGGTGTATTGGAGCAGACAGTACGTCACAGCTATATTTCTTCGCTTCTCGGAATACCTCATATTCTGGTGGCTATCAACAAGATGAACCTGATTGATTTCAGTAAAGATGTATATAACAAGATTATCGCAGACTACAAGAAGATGTCTGAGACACTCAATATCAAGAACGTGGTATTTATCCCTATCAGCGCCAAGGATAGAGATAATGTAGTCAACAAGAGTGAAAAGACGCCTTGGTATGACGGTCCAACACTTCTGAACTACCTGGAGACCGTTCCGGTAGGTCATAAGACGGTGAGAGATTTCTTCCGCTTCCCTGTACAGTATGTGATTCGTCCTATCAGCAGTCAGTTCCCAGACTATCTTCTTCGGGATATACGGTGCTTGCAGGAGTCATGGTTATTCCCCTCTTAGTAAGTCTGTTCATGGAGATTTTCGATAACATATCGAAAGAACTGCGTGAGGCTTCGCTCTCTTTAGGTGCTCTGATTTTTCTCGAAGAATAAAATATAAAATTTGCGCACGCAGATAATATGGGCTCGCTTACAATAAAGGTCACGCAGATTTTTCTTCTCAATAAATATTTTTATGTCCCACAGATTTCACAGATTTACACAGATTTGGAGACCTGTTCGGTCTTTGAAGAAATCAAAAATCCGTGAAATCTGTGGGAAATAAAAAAAGAAGGTGTGTCAAAAGTGGGAAATCCACTTCAGGCACACCTTTTTCCTTTTCCATTGAATAGAATCCTATACCTTATTTCCCTCTTTCGGGAAAACCACGGTAGGCTTGAAAGTCTTAGCCTCCTCAAAGTCCATGATGGCATAGGCAATGATGATAACCGTATCACCCACCTGAACCTTGCGGGCAGCAGCACCGTTCAAACAGATGCAACCACTGCCACGCTCACCCTTGATGATGTAGGTTTCCAAGCGTTCGCCATTATTATTATCTACAATCTGAACTTTTTCTCCAGCAATCAGTCCGGCAGCATCCATCAGATCCTCATCGATGGTAATACTTCCCATGTAGTTGAGATTGGCTTCCGTAACAGTCACGCAATGGAGTTTACTCTTCAATACTTCGATTTGCATATCTCGATTCGTTTATCTTTATCAAACTGACTAAATTATATAGAGCTACATGATACTGTTTCTATCGCCAGGAATTACCCTTTGTACTTGATATGGTCGATCAGGCGTATAGGGGTCTTTCCACAATACACAGTAATACAACCTACAACATAGGCAGAGTCATCCCATGAAGCAACATCCTGCAAGGTATCACCATCCACAATCTCGAAATACTCCACTTCAAGACCATCCACGGCATTGATATCCTCAACCACCTTGTCGTGAGTTTCCTTGACAGTATGAGTCTTAGCGAACTCAACACTCGCCTTGAGAGCCTTGAAGATAGAAGGAGCAATAGCACGCTCATCAGCAGAGAGCAAGGTATTTCTACTACTCTTCGCAAGACCATCCTCATCACGAATGATAGGACACTCTACGATTTTGACATCACTACCGATGTACTTGACGAGTTGCTTGATGACTGCAATTTGCTGCCAATCCTTCTCACCGAAATAAGCACGAGTAGGACGAACGATATAGAACAAACGGCTAACTACCTGGCATACGCCATTGAAATGTCCTGGACGCTTAGCGCCCTCCATGACGGTAGAAACCGGTGGAAACTCAAAATGGCGCTCATCAGGGAATGGATACATTTCCTCAACTGATGGAGCAAATACATAATCAGCACCACAAGCCTCAAGAAGCTTGCAGTCAGCATCGAGTGTACGAGGATAGCGATCCAGGTCACCCTGATCATTAAACTGAGTAGGATTCAAGAAAACTGATACCACAGTAACACCGTTTTCCTTAACACTACGCTTAACCAAAGAGGCATGACCCTCATGAAGCGCACCCATAGTTGGCACTAAGCCGATTTCCTTTCCCTCCTTGCGAACATTGAAAAGTTCATTCTGGAGGTCAACAATCTTATTGAATACTTTCATCGTTTAAATCTGTTTTCAGGGTGCAAAATAACAACTAATTTCTGAAATAACAAAAAAATATCATAAAAATATGCCTTTTAGGGCATTGATTTCTTTGTTTTCCCTAATTTTTTCGCTAATTTCAACTTTTTTTTGTAACTTTGCACCTAATTCGAGAAGAATAAATTAATAATTATGGCAAAGAAAGTATTATTCATCAATCAGGAGATTAATCCATACGTAGCTGAAAGCCGCATGTCTGTCATGGGAAGAGAGTTGCCTCAGAAAATGCAGGAGGCAAGTTTCGAAATTCGAACATTCATGCCAAAATGGGGCATCATCAATGAGCGACGTGGTCAACTACATGAGGTTATTCGCCTTTCTGGCATGAATCTCATTATCGACGATACGGATCATCCACTGATTATCAAGGTTGCCTCTATTCCGACAACCCGTCAGCAAATCTATTTCATCGACAACGATGATTACTTCAACAACCGCCAAATGGGTGCGGACGAAAATGGCAAGGAATACACCGATAATGGTGAGCGTGCTATTTTCTATGCAAGAGGCGTGTTGGAGACTGTCAAGAAACTACGTTGGCAGCCTGATGTAATCGTTTGTCAGGGATGGATGAGTGCTGTGGTACCTCTCTATATCAAAACTGCCTACGCAGAAGAACCTTCATTCGCAAACTCCAAGGTTATCATCTCTCTTTACAACAACGAACTGAAGGGAGAGTTAGGCACCAACTTTAAGCAGTGCGTAGATTTCCGCGATGCGAAAGCTGAACTTCTGGATGGTTACAAGAACGACTTTGACTTCGTAGAACTCGGCAAACTGGCCATCGACTATTCAGATGGTGTGGTAGAAGGTGAAGAGGGCGTAAACCCTATCCTTCTGGAATATGCCAAGGAGAAAGAAAAGCCTATGCTGGGATTCACTGGCAACGACTTCGAAGAACCATATACAAACTTCATCAATGAGGTTTGTCCTGACGAAGAATAAAAGTTTATTCTGCAATATTCTGTTCCCTGTAAAGGGTTTAAAAAAAACAAAATTAGAAATGAAGTTTTTCAAATATACAGCATTGATAATGGCAGCCTTTTCCATGGTTGCCTGTGATGACACTACCGACATGATTGGTTCGTCTATCACTAATAATGTGGATAAACTCACCGTTACGGATGCGACATACAATGTAATTACCAATTCATTGGCTGCAGGATCCGTTTTAAGTAAAACAAATAATGGTATTATTGGTAAAGTAAAGGATCCAGAAACAAAAGCTTATCTGGAAGCCGACTATATGGCTCAGTTAGCTCCGCTTTCTTCATTCGACATCGATACTCTAAAATATATCAAGGATGCCAACAATGGTGTACTCAAAGCTGATTCCTGCTTCCTCCTCGTGAGCTATCAGAGCACATACGGAGACACCCTCGCACCGATGAAGGTTACTGCATACGAAATGACCAAAGCGATGTCTGAGGACAGAAATTACTATTCTGATTACGACCCGATGGCTGAAGGATATGTGAGCAAGGACAATTTACATTCCAGCGCTACATACACCCTATCCAAATCAAAGGGCTATTTCAAGATTTATTTCAACAAGCCTTTTACGAAAAATGGGGTACACTATGACAACTATGGTACATACATCATGCAGAACTACGAGAAGCATCCAGAATACTTCAAGAGCAATTATGAGTTCATGAAGAATATCTGTCCTGGTTTCTACATCAAGCATGAAGGCGGTATCGGTAACGTAGCTGACATCTGGAATACTGAGCTCCAGTTCTACTGGACCCGAAAGAAGACCGTAAAGGCTTCTGATGGTGTAACAGACAGTACTGTTGTTTCATCCGGTTTCAACCGCTTTGATGGTACAGAAGAGGTCCTTCAGACGAATAGAATCACCAATGACCCAAAAAGAATCAAAGAATTGGCTGCAGATAAAAGTTGTACATATTTGAAGTCCCCTGCGGGCATCTTCACTGAAGTTACTCTCCCTGTAGAAGATATCATCAAAGGTCATGAGAAGGATACGCTGAATACAGCAACGGTTATGTTCCCAAGAATCAACAATGTGGATGAAAACAATGCATATAATTTTGATACTCCACAGACGGTTCTCTTACTGCCTAAAGACAGTTTGAAGTCTTTCTTTGAGAATGGTGATATTATAGACAATAGAACATCCTTCTACGCTACATACAATACCATCAATAAGAACACTTATACGTTCAGCAATATCAGTAACTTGATTACTGCCATGTATAAGAACAAGGGTAAGAGCGAGAATTGGAACAAGGCGGTACTCGTACCTATCACCATTACTACAGTAACAGAGAACTCATCTACCGTTATCAGTAAGATGACACACTGTATGAGTTTGACCTCTACCCGACTGGTAAAGGGAACTGATGTATATGAGACCAAAGATGGCAAGCGTGTTCCCGCAGGACCTATTCAGATCAAAGTCATCTATAGCAAGTTTAAAGAGAATTAATCAAGATGGAAGACAATTTCCTGGAGCGTCATCGGGAGGACTACGAAAAGCGAAAAGCTGCATGGCTTCGCAAGAAAAAACGTTTTCCTGTGATTAAAGGCGGAAGGGCTATTCCTGAGAAACCAGAGGATGAGGCTCTATAAATGACGTAGTTTTAATAAACTCTATCATATAAAAAAGCGAAAGAAATAGGATGAGAATCTTATTTCTTTCGCTTTTTTAATAAGAACATCAACTCATTTCAACTGACAACAGTAAACTTAGCAAACTTCAACAAGAGTTGCTTACGACCAGAATTAACAAATTCTACGGTAGCCTTTGCATTCTCTCCAGAACCTTCTAATTTCACCACAGTTCCCACACCAAAACGCTGGTGTTCTATCTTGACTCCTTCCTGTAATCCCCCAAAAGAAGAATTCGCTCCGGAAACAGGTGTATCCTTCCCCATAATCCTGCGAGCAGCATTTACGGCTCTTACAGACTTGAAGTTTCCTTCATTGAATGACGAAGATTTCGGTTCAGATCTATAACTGTCAGAACGAGGGGCAGATTTCGGTTCAGACTTATAGCCCTGAGAACTGAATGATGGCTTTGGATCCGGCATAAATTGGGATACCACAGATTTCTGTCTACGTTGACCTCTCAAAAACTCCGGTTCGTCATCATCCTGCTCCCATCTTGACCTGCGGGTTCTGGAATAATTATCCTGATCCCACGGCATTCTTCCGCCATAACCACTATCCATTCCACTCGATTCACCTTCAGCCTGAACCAATCGAGAATCAATCTCATCAATGAAACGGCTTGGATTATCAAACTCCATCTTTCCATAGCGGAAACGGTTTTTGGCATTGGTCAAGACACAGCGCTTCTCTGCACGTGTAATAGCCACATAAAGCAGACGACGCTCTTCCTCAAGTTCACGTAAAGAAACTGCAGAAATCGGACTTGGGAAAATATTTTCCTCCAGACCGACAACAAAGACGGTTGGGAATTCCAGACCCTTGGCAGCATGAACAGTCATCAGAGAAACACGGGGAGCATCATCATCTCCCTTACTATCCAGGTCGGTCAACAGGGCTACATCCTGAAGATAATCAGTCAGAAATATCTCTTCTGCCCTATCCTCTTCCTTGCGTTCCTCCACAAACGTCTGCATACCACTCAAGAACTCCTCCAAGTTTTCCTGACGGGCAATATTGTCTGCGTCCTTACCGCCATTAAAGATTTCTGCACTGATACCACTTTCCTTGATAATAGCCTCACCAAGTTCATAGACATCCACCTGATTAGCTCGTTCAATAAAGCTACTGATAAGAAGACGGAATTTATCCAACTTAGTAAGCGCACCCTTGTTGACAGCTAATCCATAATGTTCGGGAGAAGAAATGATTTCCCACAAACTAACCTCCTGGCTGCGGGCACAATCAATCACCTTATTGACAGTAGTAGCACCAATACCGCGAGTAGGATAATTGATGATACGCTTGAAAGCCTCCTCATCATCAGGATTAGCCACCAGACGGAAATAAGCAATGATATCCTTGATTTCCTTGCGCTGATAGAAACTCAATCCACCATAAATCCGGTAAGGGATACCCTGCTTGCGGAATTCTTCCTCAAAACTACGGCTCTGCGCATTCGTACGGTAAAGGATGGCAAAATCACTATACTCGCAGTCATCCATGCGCTTGAAACGCTTGATATCCTTGCTGACGATTAAAGCCTCCTCCTTATCGCTATAGGCAGGCTGGTAGAGAAGCTTTTCTCCCTCTGCATTTTCACTGTACACATCCTTAGGAATCTGATTACGATTGTGCTTAATCAGACTGTTTGCGGCATTGACAATAGTTTGGGTAGAGCGGTAGTTCTGTTCCAGCTTGAAAAGTTTGGCATCATCGAAATGGCGTCTGAAATTCAGGATATTATCAATATTAGCACCACGGAAACTATAGATACTCTGCGAATCATCACCCACCGCACAGACACGCTGCTTTTCCTTACAAAGTTGCATCACGATATTCATCTGAACCTGATTGGTATCCTGATACTCATCCACAAGAATGAAATCAAAGCGGTCAGCATATTTCCTTCTGATATCCTCATAATCACGGAACAACTGGAAGGTAAGGGTAAGCAAATCATCAAAGTCCATTGCGTTAGCCTGCTTACAACGCTGAACATAAGCAGCAAAAATCTTCCCCACCTCAGGCATCTTCTCACGCAAATCACGCTGGAGGAGTTCACCATTAGCAGTATATTCATTCGGTCCCATCAACTGGTTTTTTGCCATCGAAATCTTATGATGTACAGCAGCTGGCTTGTAAATCTTATCATCCAACCCCATCTCTTTGACAATAGCCTTGAGCAAGGAGCGGGAATCGGTCTCGTCATAAATAGTGAAATTATTATTGAAGCCAAGATGAGACGCTTCTGCGCGCAAAATACGTGAAAAGATACTGTGGAATGTACCCATATACAGATGGGCAGCCAAATCGCCTCCCATCAGTCTATCAATACGTTCCCTCATCTCACGAGCAGCCTTGTTGGTAAAGGTTAAAGCCATGATGTTCCAAGGTTTCAATCCCATTTCCAACAGATAAGCAATCTTGTAAGTAAGAACACGTGTTTTACCAGATCCTGCACCGGCAATCACCAGCGAAGGACCGTCTATATATTCCACAGCCTGACGCTGCGCCTCATTCAAGTCGTTCAATAAATCCATAAACTTCAAATATTATAACTATTTACCCTTATAACCACCCACTGCAGTAGAAGGGTCAAAATCCTCACCTTCTTTCGGGAAAGAAGGCACAAAACGCATTTCATGCTCTATCTGGCGTTGGCGCTTCTTCATATAAGCGCTTGGATTCTGGGAATCAAATTTTCTTGGATTAGGAAGCGTTGCCGCTATCAATGCACATTCACTTCTGAAAAGATCAGAAGCCTTTTTATTAAAATGGTATTCGGCCACAGCATCTACGCCATAGATACCATTGCCCATTTCTATACTGTTGAGATAAACCTCCATGATACGTTGCTTACTCCACATCATTTCTATCAGGAAAGTAAAATACACCTCAAAGCCCTTACGGGTCCAAGAGCGACCAGGCCAGAGAAAAACATTCTTGGCAGTCTGCTGACTGATGGTTGAGGCTCCATGAACCTTACCTCCACGGGCATTATTCTTGGCAGCATTCTCGATGGCATTAAAATCAAAACCATGATGCTTCAGAAAACGACCATCCTCGCTGGCCATTACAGCTACAGGCATATGAGGAGAGATTTTGTCCATACTTACCCAATGATGATGCAACGTAATGCTTTCACCATCAGCAACTTGCTGAAAACATCTGATAAACATCAGAGGGGTAAAATAAACCGGTAAGAAACGATATACTACAACAGCAAGAATGGTGGTACTGAAAAACAGCACCACCACCCATCTTAGAATATTTCTAATTCTTTTAAGTATCATTATTTCAATGTTCCGTTATTAGCGGCATTAACCATAGCCTGAGAAGCATAGAGGTAAACCTCTACACGACGGTTCTGAGCACAAGCTGCAGTTGTGTTGACAACTGGGTTAGAAGAGCCCAATCCCTCAACAGTCTTTACCTGATTACGTGTTACACCACAAGAAGAAAGATAGCTATAAACAGCATCAGCACGCTTCTGACTCAAAGGCAAGTTGATACCATCATTACCAGTTGCATCGGTATAACCCTGAATAGCAACCTCACAGTCAGTATTACTCTTCAATACACCAGCAAACTTAGCCAAGTCATTCTTAGCTGCGCTGCTCAATGTAGAACCATTAGTAGGGAAAAGGATACCAGAATCGAAAGTTACCTTGACAGCAGCCAAACCATTGGCATCAGTAACCTGCTCTACCTTGGCATTCTCAACAGCCTTAGCCTGCTCAGCCACCTTATCCATATGCTTACCAATCAAAGTACCAGCACCACCGCCAACTGCTGCACCAATAGCTGCACCAACGAGGGCACCTGTACCACGATGGCTATTGTTCAACAAACCACCTACGATAGCACCGAGGGCTGCACCTGCACCAGAACCTACTGCTGCACCTGTACCAGTCTTAGTCTGACAACTACCTAAAACCAACAGCATAGAAAGTGCTGCAACCGAAAATTTCATCTTTTTCATATTCAAAATCTCCTATATTTTTGTTATTTAATTGCAAAGATAACTCTTTTTTCTCCATTATGGAGCTTTTTCTAATATTTTTTTGTATTTTTGCATGCAAATTTAATGGTATTTGATGAAAAGGGCAAAGGGAAACACCTATTTTGGGTTGGAAAATCCCTATTGTACACTTTTTCTGAAGATGTTTTACTCCTAAGAACGGAGCGAAGATATCTGACTATACCTATATTATAATATATTTGGAATATTAAAATTTAGAATAATAAAAATGGCTAAGGAACTTAAGAATTTGACCAAGCGTGCTGACAATTACAGTCAGTGGTATAATGACTTGGTAGTAAAAGCTGACCTCGCTGAGTTGTCACCTGTACGTGGTTGTATGATCATCAAACCATACGGTTACGCTATCTGGGAGAAGATGCAGCAGCAGCTCGACAAGATGTTTAAGCAGACAGGTGTACAGAATGCATACTTCCCTCTCCTCATTCCGAAGAGTTTCTTCTCTCGTGAGGCTGAGCACGTAGCAGGTTTCGCCAAGGAGTGTGCCGTAGTTACTCACTATCGCCTCCGTTCTACTGAGGATGGTACTGAGGTAGAGGTAGATCCGAATGCAAAGCTCGATGAGGAATTGATTATCCGCCCTACATCAGAGACTATTATCTGGAACACATACAAGAACTGGATTCATTCTTGGCGCGACCTCCCTATCCTCTGCAACCAGTGGTGTAACGTGATGCGTTGGGAGATGCGTACTCGTCCTTTCCTCCGTACATCGGAGTTCCTTTGGCAGGAGGGTCATACCGCTCATGCTACTAAGGAAGAGGCAGAGGCAAAGGCTCAGGAGATGCTGAAGGTTTATGCTGACTTTGCAGAAAACTACATGGGTGTTCCAGTTTTACAGGGTGTAAAGTCTGAGACTGAGCGTTTCGCTGGTGCTTTGAACACATATACCATTGAGGCTATGATGCAGGATGGCAAGGCTCTCCAGAGCGGTACTTCCCACTTCTTGGGTCAGAACTTCGCCAAGAGCTTCGATGTTACTTATTTGAACAAGGAAAATAAACCAGAGTATGTATGGGCTACTTCTTGGGGTGTTTCTACCCGACTGATGGGTGCCCTCATCATGGTTCATAGCGACGATAATGGTTTGGTATTGCCTCCAAAGTTAGCACCTATCCAGGTGGTTATCATCCCTATCAACAAGGGCGAGGAGCAGTTGGCTCAGATTACAGCTAAGTTGCAGCCTGTTATCGACCAGCTTCTCGAGCTGGGCATCTCAGTGAAATATGATGACAATACTGCTAAGCGTCCAGGATTCAAGTTTGCTGACTACGAGTTGAAGGGTGTTCCTGTGCGTCTCGCTATGGGTGGTCGTGACTTGGAGAACAACACCATCGAGATTATGCGCCGTGATACACTCGAGAAGGAGAATGTAAGCTTCGACGGTATCGTAGAGCGCGTAAAGGATATGCTGGAAGACATTCAGAAGAACATCTTCGAAAAGGCTCGTGCTTATCGTGATGCTCACGTTTATGAGTGCGACAACTACGAGGAGTTCAAGGAGCGCGTGAAGAATGGTGGTTTCTTCCTCTGCCACTGGGATGGTACAGCCGAGACCGAGGCAAAGATCAAGGAGGAAACACAGGCTACTATCCGCTGCGTGCCTTTCGCTTATGAGCAGACACCTGGTGTGGATATGGTAAGCGGCAAGCCTGCTGTGGCTCGTGTCATCATCGCAAGAAGCTACTAAAAAGTAGATTCCAATCATGCATAGATTTAATATCATAGATTTCTATAATAAATAAAATAGAGATTCTATCCTATCGAATCCTATAAATAATAAAAGGTGAATGAGAATATTCTCATTCACCTTTTATTATTTATTACTTAACTGAGTATTTGAATACTTGACTACCTCTTATGGAATCAGCAAAGAAGAATCTCCGTAACTCAAGAAGCGGAAATCGTGACTTAAAGCATAATCATATACTTGATGCCAATCACCATGCAGGAAGGCGCTGACCAACAACAAGAGAGTACTCTGTGGCTGATGGAAATTAGTAACCAGCATCTTCACAATCTTATAGGTATATCCTGGAGCTATAATAATCTGTGTACTGGAATGCAGGGCCTCCAATCCATTCTTATCCAAATAATCTACGATAGCCTGAATAGCCTGCATCGGAGTAATATCATCTACAAGACCACCATCACGACCATCATCATAAGGATCCCACTGTTTCACATGCAAATCCTCTTCATTGGCCTCTGGATGTTTCAACAGATGAACACCCATATAATAAAGACTTTCAATCGTACGAACACTGGTAGTACCAACAGCTATCACCTGACAATCATGGTGAAGCAGTTTTTCCAAGCTACGACGATGAACAACGATATACTCCGTATGCATCTGATGTCCCTCGATCTCCAAACTCTTGACCGGTTTGAATGTACCAGCACCAACATGAAGAGTCACTTCTTCTCTGTCTATACCATGGGCATCCAGATCTGCCAAAACTGCATCTGTAAAATGAAGACCAGCCGTAGGAGCAGCTACACTACCCTTGATTTTAGAATAAACCGTCTGATAGGTAGTCTTGTCACTCTCCTGAGTTTCGCGATTCAGATAAGGAGGAATCGGCAATTCACCGACTGCCTCGAGAATCTCAGCAAAAGAGATGTTTTCATTATCCCAATCAAAGTCTATCCAATAATTAGTTCCACCACCGACAGCTAAAGGAGCAGCCTTGCCGTCAGCACCAGCCTCTCCTCTTCGCATCGTTGCAGAAAGAGTGAGCGAATGACCTTTGATTTCAAAATCGCGTTTCAGGCTACCCTCTTTCCATTTCTTCAGATTACCCACCATACACAACCAAGAACAGTGACCAGTAGTCTGGAACATCAATTCATAATCGGTAGGAGCAGCAGGTTCCATCAGGAAGACTTCAATCAAAGCACCAGTTTCCTTTCTAAAGTGCATACGTGCTTGAATCACCTTTGTATTATTGAATATCATCAAAGCTCCCTTAGGAAGATAATCTGGCAGATGATAAAAGACATCATCACTGACCACACCATGCTTATAGACCAAAAGTTTGGAATGATCTCGCTGAGCTATAGGGAACTTGGCGATTCGCTCATCTGGCAAACTATAATTGTAATCACTAATTTTAATATGTTTTGTATCCATTTTCAATTTATTCTTTATATTCCAATCACCATACAATATTTCTCACATTACATTAAAATCCACTCATCATGATACAGGCACGCAAAAGCACATAGACGAGGATGAACATAATAACACCCATCACAAAATCCAAATCATCGTGCGCATAGCCCGTACTTGTATATTGATTGGAAATGTATTTAATCTTCGGAGAAATCTTATAGTACAAACGATAATACAGCAGGTAAACCAATATACCAACTACAACTCCCAATACCAGTCCACAGAGAATGTCTGAAGGATAATGTACACCTAAATAAAGGCGAGTCCAACAGTTCAACAATGACCAGAAGACCAACGTGAAAGTCATCAGACGACTACGTATCAAGAGAGAGAAAAATACAGCTAATGACATGGTGTTCGCTGCATGGGCAGAACAGAAGCTGAAATCTTTCAGGCGCATATTGTTGACTACCTCTATGGTATATTTGATAACAGGATCATTACTTGGTCTCCAACGGGCAACCAATGGTTTGATAATACCATCTACTAATCCGTCGGAAAAGAAGATACATAGAATAGCCATCAGAACTACCAATCCTATCTGAGACATTGTTTCATTGTTTCTCATTACAATATAAAACAAAGCCAGATAAAGAGGAACCCAGGTCAATCCGGAAGAAAGTAGCCAGACAATCTGGTCCAACAGCATATTACCACTTCCATTAAAGAAGTGAAGCAACGCCAAATCCGCATTTAATAAAAGAGATGCTCCCATATTATATTTCCTCTATTTGTTTGGTCTCGACCCAACCTGTTCGCCCGTCAGCCAGGCGAACACCTCGCCAGTCATCCATAGACTTGTCAGTAATATCAACTCGAGTTCCCTCATGAATGACGAATTGGTCAGAACTTGATTTAGCAGGCGTATTCTTCACATTCACAGTTGGCGCCACCACAATAGCACCCGTGCGGTTTAAGAGAACTTCTTTCTGCTGATATGCAAAGACATTACAGAACAGGAAAATAACCAAGAAGAATATACCACCAAAAAAGCCCATCTTGCGCAAATAGATTTGCGGAGCAAACAGATAGACCAATGCTAAAACCAAAGCTATGATAATCGCTATGATACCAGTCTTTGCCCAGCTATCAACACTGGTATAATTTACTAAAGCCTTATACCATGTCACGAAAAACATCTCGCTTACAGGTGTAATCTTGTCAATCGTCTTGCCACGAACGAACTGAAGGTTGAAATTAATATCTTCATCTCCAGGAGACAGGAGATGAGCACGCTCGAAAGCCAATACTGACTTTGTGATATTATCCGTACGATAATAAGCATTACCCAAATTATAATAGATCTCAGAAGAAACACCATTTTTCAGGAGATCCTCATAATCCTTGATAGCTTGCTGGTAATTCCCTTTCTGATACTCAGCATCTGCATTCTGCTTGGTTATTGCAGAAGCAGACACAGATGTAAGGAGAAAGAATGCAAGAATCCATATGAAAGAATAGGACTGTCTGTCCTCTTTTGCACGGTTCTTGTGCTCCTTGCGCATAGCATTGATTGCGTTTTCTATTTCCATAATTCCTGTCATAGCAGAATTGAAAGTCTTATTCATATTACCAGCAGCATCACCCGGTGCATATCGTTCGAACTCACACTCATCCAATGCCTGGGTAAATTTATCAATCGTTGAGATGTTGACAGAATGCATCTCTAAATTTTCCGTGATATTCTCACGAGAGAGTTTCTCTACAGGAATATTCAACTTATAGCTCACATAACCCCACAATGCTCGCAATACTTCATCATAGAATTCATTCTGTTTACCGTGAGACATCAGCTGCTGAGCTTTTTTCAGACGTTTCGTTGCAATCTTATTAGCCTTATTAGAACGAACCTTCACGATGTCTGCATTTTCCAAAGCTCGTTTGCGAAAGACAACAAGCAAAACAATAAAGGTGATAAGCGGAACGAGCAGACTGGTCCAATATCCAAAACTGCCATAGAACATATCATCCAAATCATGCAACTTGCTCTTTCCTAATTTCAAAGCACGAATATCCTTTGCCTGATCAGAGAAATCCTGTGAACCTCCTGTAGATCCATCGCCTTTAGACACAGTCAGATCAAAGGCCTGAGTTTTGATGGTCTTATATGAATTAGAAGATGTATCGTAATATGTAAATTCTACAGGCGGAATCTTATAAGAACCCTGATTACGAGGTACAACCAAGAAATCATATACCATATTACCTTCTACACCATTGGAGGTCAGGCGAGTCTTGTCGGTTATCTTAGCATCATATTTATCAAAATCTTTCGGCAAAGTAACGACAGGTTGTTTGAGAAGCTTGAGATTTCCTACTCCACCCACAACCACACGGATGGTAACAGGATCACCTGCTTTTACTTCTTTCTTGTCTATACTTGCAGAAATATTAAACTTACCCACACCTCCAGAGAAATTAGCAGGACGAGATGGCAAAGGCAAAACATTGATAGTCATGCCTGGTGCTTTGATATCCTTGTGTACCTCAACATAACCGGAGCCACCATTAAAGAAAGCTTCCATCGGATCCACATTACGATTCTGCTGAACGACGAGACCCTTAAAAGTAATAGACGGAATTTCAAGTTTACCAGTCATCTGCGGATACATGACATACTGGCTCCAGGTCACACACTTATATTGACGACCATTGACCATTTCACTATGAAAAGCCTTCTGCTGAGGCAAAGCTACCTCCTGAGTATGGAAACCCTTCAAGTCAGGCATTTTTCCTTCCAACTGAGACAAATCAACCAGAGTATATACCTTATAGGTCAACAAGACAGGTTCCTGTTCATGTACCGTTTTCTTATTGGCAGAAACCTTGATGAAAAGATCTCTACCAGAAATCGAAGAACCAGCCTGTCGCATACGAGGTTCATCATCCATATTGGAACTTCCGTGCATATTCGGAGCACCATTGGAATTTCTGGCATGACCAGAAACACTCACCTTAACAGCACGAGAAGCAATTCTCTTACCATTTACTACAGCATGAGAAGATCCTATCGTATAAGAACCATTCTTTGCAGCATACAAAGTATAAGTAATAGTAACGGAAGAAGAAGAACTGGTATGTCCGTTAATCATCTGATAGCTGGACTGCTGGGAAGTATAAGGACCGGCAATCACTTCCAATCCTTCTGGTACTCCGCCCATGCGGAATTCCTCCACATCACGCGTATTAATAGTGTAAGCCAGACGGAAGTTCTCACCCGCCGACACATGAGATGGAGCAGATACAACAATATGCTGAGCTCTGGAACTTAGAGCACAGCAAATAGCAATCACCACCAATATCGCATAACGTCCAATATGTTTCATTATACACATCATAATTTTACTTTTTGAAAAAAAGAGTCTGTGATAAGATTCCTATTACCAGTTTTTCTCATAAGAGCGGCTCTTAGGCTGTGACAATGCTTTCTGCATTTTCTGTTTTGTTGCCTTCTCTTGTTGAATAGCTGCATTCAGAAGTTGCTCAGCGTTGTCTTTGCTCATCTTGTCCTGATTACGCTCTCCGTTCTGGTTCTGTTTATTCTTATCCTTGTCGTTATTCTTCTTATTGTTTTTATCTTGTTCGTTATTCTTGTCCTTATTATTCTGATCTTTGTTTTTATTTTTGTTGTTCTTGTTCTTATTATTCTTATTATCTTTATTATTCTTTTGAGGTTGATTCTTCAGAAGTTTCTTACACAAAGCCAGATTATATCTTGTTTCATTATCCTGAGGATTACATCTCAGAGCCATTTTATAACATTCAATAGCCTTGGCATATTCACGATGGTTTTGCATGATAACACCCATGTTGTGATAACTCTTGGAACGTCTCAGCACATTGGTTTCTTCCTGTGCTGCATGCTGGTACTGTACCATCGCCATAGAATCCTTCTGCTGCATCATCAAAGCACAACCTAAATTATACAAAGCCTGGGTATTCTTAGCATTTTTAGATATAGCTTTCCGATATTGGGTTTCTGCCTGAGCCCATTTCTGAGATCGGTATAACTTATTACCCTGTCGAATGAAGGTTCTGTCATTCTGCGCAAATGCAAGTCCGCTATTCACAATCAAGAAAAGAAGCAGGATACTGGTTTTACCCAATTGCGATGATTTGGCAGCCTTTCCCATAGAAAAGGCCTTTCCAAAGAACATGACATTTCTCAACAGAGGATTTTTCACTTCCAAAATACAGATTTCTATGATTAAGAGCAATATCACTAAAATACCAACAGCCTGAAACTGTTCGTCATACTCACTGTATATCACAGAAGAAGTATCTCCCTTTTGCAATTTTGTCAGATCATCATTCAGTGTTTTCTCTGCATCGCTGGTATTATCAACATGAATATACTGTCCGCTACCAGCCTGAGCCAATTCCTTGCACATGTTTTCATTCAGGGCAGTCATAACCGTATTACCGGAATGATCTTTCAGATAACCGCCATCACCCATAGGAATAGGCGCACCTGTCGTATTACCAATACCAAGGATAAATACATTAATACCTTTTTTCTTGGCAGCGGCAGCAGCATCCGTTGCACCTGGTTCATGGTTTTCACCATCAGTAATCACAACGATAGCACGTCCAACATTGTTCTGTTGGGTAAAACTTTTAGAAGCCAAATCAATGGCATCAGCTATATTGGTGCCTTGTGTCTGAATCAGACCAGGGGTGATATTCTGCAAGAACATCTTGGCAGAAACATAATCGCTGGTAATAGGCAACTGCACAAACGCATCGCCTGCAAAAACAATCAGTCCAATCTTGTCATTGGTAAAATTATCAACCAGATTTTCTACCAGCATCTTACTCTTATCAAGACGGGAAGGAACAACATCCTCTGCCAACATAGAGTTGGAGATATCCAAACAAATGATAGTTTCAATTCCTTGGCGCTTATCATGCGAAATCTTGCTACCCATCTGCGGACGAGCCAACATGACAATCAGGAGTGCCAATGCTGACAACAGCAGACAGAATTTCACGGTAGGACGGTATTTAGAAATACCAGGCATCAATTGTTTGAGAAGCTCAGGATCACCCAGCTTCTTCAACTTTGCATGTCTCCTCCTCCATCCTATCAGTCTGATTAAAATCAAAACCGGAAGGATGCATAGCAACCAGAGGAATATAGGATCTTCAAAACGTAACATTTTCTAATCTTTTTAAATCTACAAGAATCGACTTCATGTATAAAATGGAAGTTCGACCTCTTTTTTTAAGGAATTTTTCTCAACCAGGTGATTCTAAGAAGAATTTCCATGAGCAAGATCAAGAACGCTGCAATAATGAAAGGCTGATAAGCCTCATATCTCTTGGCGAAATGCTTGACGTTCATCTTCGTTTTCTCCAGTTTATCAATATCCTGATAGATTTGCTTCAACTCCTTGTTATTGGTAGCTCGATAGAAATTACCATCGGTAGTCTGGGCAATATCCTTCAAAGTCTTCGTGTCTATTTCCACAGGAATATTCACGTATTGAACTCCACCTGCTACAGGTACTGGATATGGAGCAACCTTATTAGTACCGACACCAATGGTATAAACTCTGATACCCAAACTTCTGGCAATTTCTGCAGCTGTCATAGGAGAAATATCACCCATATTATTACTACCATCAGTCAGAAGAATGACAACCTTGCTCTTTGATTTCGAATCTTTCAGACGACTCACGGCATTAGCCAGACCCATACCCACAGCAGTACCATCCTGGATAAGACCTCGGGCAGCTATATCCGTACGAGTATCTTGCAACAGGCGTAAGAGACTCGAATGGTCTGTGGTCATCGGACACTGAGTAAAAGCCTCACCGGCAAAAATCGTCAAACCGATATTGTCATTCGGACGGCCTGATATGAATTCATGAGCAACATCCTTGGCAGCTTCCATACGGTTAGGTTTCAAGTCTTCCGCAAGCATGGATGTTGATACGTCCATCGCCAGCATGATATTTATACCTTCCACCGTCTTGTTGTCCCAGGAATTATGGGTTTGAGGACGAGCCATTGCACAAACAATCAGTACAAAAGAGACGCAGCGCAGAAACATCGGAAGATGAATCAGACGAACACGCAGACTCTTAGGCGCATAAAGATACTGCTTGGTATCACTCATACGCATCGTTGGCTCGTTCTTTCTCCTGTATAGGAAATACCATAATATATAAGGTATCAATAACAGGAGTAACAGAAAGTATCCTTTACTTGCAAATTCCATTTTTTTGTTTTATTAATAACTATCGTCCAACAACCACTGTTAAACAAGTGAAACCACTGTATAGACGATATAAACCAAAATAGCAACAATCGCCAAAGAGCCTGCCCATAAGAGCAACTTGATGACCTTGCGCTGACTCTGAGACTTCTTATCATTCTCACTCAATGTTGGAACAATCTTCTCTTCTACAGGCTTTTCGTCGGTCTTTGTCTGGTCGATAAAGTTGATGGCATTAACGAGATTAGAATCGTTTTCATTGATGAGCGTCTCATACTTGGCAAACTTTACCAGATCGGCAGTTCTGAAGAGTTGTCTCAATTCATCAATCATCTTCTGATCACCAGCAGACTGGAGACATTCGATAATTTCGCTACTGGTCATCTCCATAGCGTTAAACCCGAAGCGACCATTGATGTATTCACGCAAAGTATTGGTAAGACGGGTATAATACTCTTTCAGATTCTCCTGATTCTCAGAGCGCTGATGCTTGATAGCGTTGATTTCGTTAAGAGCCTTTTCATGAGCAGGAACTCGTTTTACAATACGGAAACTTTTGAGAATTGGTTTATTCTGCTTTAATCTCTGCAAGAGATAACACATTGCACCACAGAGCAATAACATCAATACGCTCAACCAAAAGATTCCACTCCATTCACTCCAGAGGAAAGGATTGTCCTGAACGTCCTTAGGAGGATAGAACTGGTTAGGATGAACTGTATCTACAGGAACCGTAAGTACTTTCAATGCTAAGGGATTACCATGAAAGTCCTTGCCGTTTACCTTTACCTTGAGTGCAGGAATCGCATACACATTCTCATCGAAAGAAGTAAGCGTATAGTTGCGACTCACCTGAATGCGGTTACCATCAATCTCAGAAGTATTTTCTTCACTCTGTCCAACAACCTCTACACCAGGTATCAACTGTTGGGAAGGTTTGAAAGAAGGCATTACAATCTTCTGACCACGGTTGGCAGTCACTGTAAGATGTAAAGTAGTCTGCTCACCAATGAGAAGTTGCAGAGAATCCAACTTCTGTTCAACACTTTGTGCTGAAGCAGAAAAGGCACTGCAAATCAAGGCGATTGCTAATATAAAACTTTTAACTTTAATCATTAATCCAATATTATATGATTCGCAAAGTATTTATATACTTCAGTCATCGTAATCATTTCATCCTCTCTGCTTGAAAAGCATGAGAAGCGCTTTAGAGAAATCTTCATTCGTAGCAATGGAAGTCCAGTCCACTTTACTCTTGGCAAATGTATCACGAAGTTTTTCTTCACGATACATCCAATTGCGAGTATGAGTCAACCTCAATTTCTTGCTACTGGTATCAATATACATTTCATGTCCAGTCTCAGCATCCCTTACCTTCAACAAGCCGATATTCGGTAATGTCTTAGCCCTTAAATCATAAACCTGGATGGCCACTACATCATGTTTCTGATTGGCAATCTGCAGTTTGTGCTGATAATCTTTTTCATCATAGAAATCCGAAATCAGGAACGCAGTGCAATGTCTCTTCATGACACGAGTGAAATATTCCAAGGCAACACCGATATCAGTGCGCTGGCTGTCGGGATGGAAATCCAACATTTCCCTAATGATATAAAGAATATGTTTTCTTCCCTTCTTCGGAGGAATATACTTTTCTATTCTGTCCGAGAAAAAGATAACACCTATCTTATCATTATTCTGAATAGCGCTGAAGGCTAATGTGGCAGCTATCTCTGTAGCCAAGTCACGTTTCATCTGGCAACTTGTACCAAAATCCAACGAGCCACTCACATCGACCAACAGCATGACCGTAAGTTCGCGTTCTTCTTCAAAAACCTTGACGAACGGACGATGGAAACGGGCTGTAACATTCCAATCAATGTCACGCACATCATCTCCGAACTGATACTCCCTTACTTCCGCAAAAGCCATACCCCTACCCTTGAAAGCAGAGTGGTATTGACCTGCGAAAACATTCTGGCTCAATCCGCGAGTCTTGATTTCAATCTTACGAACTTTCTTTAAAAGATCTTGTGTATCCATCAAGGAACCTCCACCTTGTTGATAATTCGGCTTACAATTTCTTCACTGGTTACATCACTTGCCTCAGCCTCATAAGAAAGACCAATACGATGTCTCAAAACATCATGAGCAACTGCTCTCACGTCCTCAGGAACCACATAACCGCGATGCTTGATGAAAGCGTATGCTCGTGCTGCTTTTGCCAAAGAGATACTTGCACGAGGACTGCCACCAAAGGTAATCATATCCTTCAAATCTGCCAGTCCATAACGGTCAGGATAACGGGTAGCGAAAACAATATCAGCAATATACTGCTCAATCTTTTCATCAATATATACCTCATTGACAATGCTACGAGCCTTGAGAATTTCATCAGCAGAAGTAACAGCAGTCACGGTAGGCATGCTGCCCTGAATATTTTCACGGATGATAAGTTTTTCCTCTTCCAAGGACGGATAATCAATGACAACCTTTAGGAGGAAACGGTCAACCTGCGCTTCAGGCAGCTGATAAGTACCTTCCTGTTCTATAGGGTTCTGAGTAGCCATAACAAGGAAAGGATTAGGCAACTTGAAAGTCTGTTCGCCAATGGTAACCTGATGTTCCTGCATAGCTTCCAGCAAAGCACTCTGTACTTTAGCAGGTGCACGGTTGATTTCATCAGCCAACACAAAGTTTGCAAAGACAGGACCTTTCTTTACATGGAAAGACTCATCCTTCTGGGAATAGATCTGTGTACCGATTACATCGGCAGGCAACAAATCTGGAGTAAACTGAATGCGACTATAATCGGCACTAATCAACTGAGACAGTGTTTTAATAGCAAGGGTCTTAGCCAATCCCGGCACACCTTCCAAGAGAATGTGACCATCGGAAAGCAAGCCTATCAAAAGACAGTCAACAAGGTGCTTCTGTCCTACAATGACCTTATTCATGCCAGTTACCAGATTGGTAACGAAATGACTTTGTTGTTCAATCCGGATATTCAATTCGCGGATATCTATAGCTTCTGCCATAATCTATATACTTTTACGTTTAAACTCTAAATTAAAATCGTATTTAATCACTCCAAGATAAGGAGCATTTATTAAAACAATCGCAAAAGTAATCATTTAGCCTCAGATAGACGAATATAGCAATCTAAATAATATTAAAAATGAGAGATATTTTCTTTATTTAAGAAACTTTTGATATTTTGAGCCAATGAAAAAGCAATAAAAAAGGGGAATGTAAGAAACATTCCCCATGAGAATACTATAATCATATTTAAATATAGCATCTGTAGATTACGCATTCTTGATCCAGTTTACAATCCACTCACCAACCTGAGTGGTACCGTACTGTGCACCGCCCTCAACCTGAATTTCAGGTGTACGGACATTGGCATCAAGAGATGCATCAACAGCTTTGCGAATCAAAGCACCTTCCTCATTCAGACCAAAGTGCTCAAGCAACATGGCTGCAGAAAGAATCTGAGCAACAGGGTTGGCAAGATTCTTGCCAGCTGCCTGTGGCCATGAACCATGAACAGGCTCAAACAATGGAGTATGCTCACCCAAAGAGCTGGATGGCTGCAAGCCCATAGAACCTGTAATGCATGAGGTCTCATCAGTCAGGATGTCACCGAAGGTATTCTCTGTTACGATGACATCGAAGAAAGTAGGTTCTGTTAACACACGCATAGAAGCGTTGTCGATAAACATATAGTCGGTATTAACCTCAGGATACTGAGGCTCCATTTCCTTAGCAATCTGACGCCAGAGACGAGAAGAAGCCAAAACGTTTGCCTTATCAACAACAGTCAAGTGCTTATTGCGCTTCATAGCAAACTCGAAAGCTACCTTCAAGATGCGCTCAATCTCAGGACGTGTATAGATATCTGTATCGTAAGCCTTGTCGTTGTCCTGATACTTCTCACCGAAGTACATACCACCGGTCAACTCACGAATGACAACAAAGTCAGCACCCTTCAAGAGTTCATCTTTCAAAGGAGACTTGTGGAGCAAGCAATCGAATGTTGCAACAGGACGTACATTAGCAAAAAGGCCCAACTTCTTACGCATAGCGAGCAAACCCTGCTCAGGACGAACCTTGGCAGTAGGATTGTTGTCGAAACGTGGGTCACCAACAGCTGCGAAAAGCACAGCATCAGCATCCATACAAGTCTTGAAGGTTTCCTCTGGGAATGGATCACCTACCTCATCGATAGCATGAGCGCCGCAGATAGCCTCGTTGTAAGTAAACTCGTGATTGAATTTCTCTGCAATGGCCTGCATAACAGCAACGCCCTGCTTCATAATCTCTGGTCCGATACCATCACCGGCGAGAACTGCAATGTTTAATTTCATCTTATTTATTTTTTAATCGTTTTTATTCCATGTCTAAATTTCGAGGCGATACTGGCTGTTCGTCACTCTTATCTGCCTCATACATATTGATCATCTTCAGCGTTGCCTTGATAGCAGCCTCAGTCTGGTCGGCATCCAAACCTCGGGTTCTCCAGATACGATTACCTTCACGCCAAGTGATGACAGTCTGAACAAGTGCATCTGTACGACCGCCAGGAGGAATACTTACCTGATAGTTGTCAAGCAATGGGAAGGTTTTGCCAAGCTTTACCTTATATATATTACGTAAAGCTTTCACGAAAGCATCATACTGACCATCACCAGTACTCTGATCTTCATATTCCTTGCCATCGATTTCAACTTTTACACTTGCAATAGGCTTCAAACCATAAGAAGTTGACACCATGTAGCTTACCAGCTTTACCTTATCTTCAGGAGCGGAATGTTTCAGCACATCGCTCACGATATAAGGAAGATCATCCTGAGTTACCAACTGTTTGCGATCACCCAGTTCGGTAATACGTTTCGTCACCGCCTTGGTCTGCTCCGGCGTCAACTCCAAACCCAGTTCATTAAGATTCTGAACAATATTAGCCTTACCGGAGTTCTTACCAAGTGCATATTCACGATGTCTGCCGAATCGTTCCGGCACCAGATCATTGCAATAAAGTTTGTCCTTGTTATCGCCATCAGCATGAACACCAGCCACCTGTGTGAAGACATTATCACCCACGACAGGAGTATTCGGAGCCACAGCAATACCACTATACCCCTCTACCAGACGGGAGATATCATTCAGACGATCTTCCTTGATATTGGTTTTAGCCTCAAACATATCCTTCAGAATCACCTGCACGCTCGCTAAAGGCGCATTGCCACAACGCTCACCCAGACCATTTACGGTAACGTGAAGTCCCTTAGCCCCACTCAGTACTGCAGCCAAAGAATTGCTCACCGCCAAGTCATAATCATTATGAGCATGGAAATCGAAGTGAGTATTCGGATAGCGACGCACCATCAGGCGCATATACTCCACACACTGCAATGGGTTCAGAATTCCTAAAGTATCAGGAAGAAGGAAACGCTTGATAGGCAGCTTGACCAGTTCGTCCATCATCATGAAGAGATAGTCACGACTATCGCGCATTCCGCTCGACCAATCCTCCAAGTAGAGATTTACAGTGAAATTCTTGCTCAAGGCATAATCAATGGTCTGCTTGATATGCTCAAGATGCTCCTCAGGAGACATTTTGAGCTGCTGGGTGCAGTGCTTGTAACTGCCCTTTGCCAAGAGGTTGATAACATGACCGCCACATTCAGCAATCCAATCTACACTCTTATTGTTATCCACGAATCCAAGTACCTCAACGGAATCCAGTTTACCTATGGTCTTAGCATAACGGCAAATACGAGCGACAGCATCCTTTTCGCCTTCCGAAACACGAGCTGAAGCCACCTCAATGCGATCCACATTGATATCGTGCAACAGCATTCTTGCTATCATCAACTTCTCGTGAGGAAGGAAACTGACACCATTGGTCTGCTCGCCGTCGCGCAGCGTGCAGTCCATGATCTCAATCTCCTTGATGCGGGAATTATCTCTCTTTGCGTTAACGTTCATCTTTATTATTAATGTTAAGTGTTAAATGTTAAGTGTTAAATAAGGCTTTCACCCTATCAACCTGCGTCTTATCCTGCAAGTCAACATTCAACACTCAACATTCAACATTACCTATTTATTCTTCTCTTCCCAAGCCTCAACCTTGTCGCGGTTCTGAACGAGGAAGTCTACATCGTCCAAACCATTCTCCAAACAGTGTTTCTTGTAGCCGTTGATTTCAAAGTGCTCGCTCTTGCCGGTAGCAAGATTGGTCACGGTCTGGTTAGGAAGATCTACCTTCACCTCTGTCTTGTGATCCTTGTCGATGCTCTCGAAGAGTTCTTTCAGGAATTCCTCGCTTACCACTACTGGCAATACGAGGTTATTCAACTCGTTGTTCTTGTGGATATCAGCAAAGAAAGAGCTGATGACTACACGGAAGCCTGCACCTGCGATAGCCCAGGCAGCGTGCTCACGGGAAGAACCGGAACCGAAGTTCTTGCCAGCTACGAGGATGACACCACTGTAAGAAGGGTCGTTCATCACGAAGTCTGGCTTTGGAGTTCCGTCGGCATTGTAGCGCCAGTCGCGGAAGAGGTTGTCGCCCATGCCCTCTTTATCGATGGCCTTGAGGAAACGGGCTGGGATGATCTGGTCTGTATCTACATTCTCCAAAGGAAGAGGAATGCAGCTTGATGTAATTACATTGAATTTCTGTTTCATAACTGTACTTGTCAATTGTACATTATTAATTGTACATTATTAATTAAAAATTACATAAACTCTCTTGGGTCGGTAATCTTACCTGTAATAGCGGCAGCAGCTGCTACGTATGGACTGGCAAGGATGGTGCGGGAACCTGGTCCCTGACGACCCTCGAAGTTACGGTTGGATGTACTTACAGAGTACTTGCCTGCAGGAATCTTATCATCGTTCATTGCCAGGCAGGCAGAGCATCCAGGCTGACGGATTTCGAAGCCGGCAGCCTCAACAATCTTATCAATTCCCTCTTCACGTATTTGTTTATCAACCAACCATGAACCTGGTACAAGCCAAGCAGTTACGCCATCTGCCTTCTTCTTTCCTTTAACAAGAGAAGCGAAAGCACGGAAGTCTTCAATACGACCATTGGTACATGCGCCCAAGAATACATAATCAATAGGATGACCCTCGAGTTTCTCGCCTGGCTGGAAGCCCATGTAGTTGAGGCTCTTCTTGAAACCAGCCTGCTCTTCCTCAGGAATCTCATCAAGCGTTGGGATGCTTTCGGTGATGCCGATACCCATACCTGGGTTGGTACCATAGGTGATACGTGGTTCGATATCCTTTGCCTCGAAAGTCAACTCTTTGTCGAAGACTGCATCATCGCCACTCTTCAAGGTCTTCCAGTAAGCCACAGCCTTGTCCCACTCTTCACCCTTAGGTGCATATTCACGACCCTTGATGTACTCGAATGTTGTCTCATCAGGAGCTACGAAACCACCACGGGCACCCATCTCGATAGAGAGGTTGCAGAGGGTAAGACGACCTTCCATAGACATATCCTTCACTACATCGCCACTGTACTCAACGAAGTAACCGGTAGCACCTGAAGTAGTGAGCTGGCTCATCAGATAGAGAGCAACGTCCTTGGCAGTAACGCCCTTGCTGAGCTTACCGTTGATGCTGATACGCATAGACTTTGGCTTGCTCTGGAGAATACATTGTGAAGCCATCACCATCTCGACCTCAGAAGTACCGATACCGAAAGCTACGGCACCCATGGCACCATGGGTAGAAGTATGAGAGTCACCGCAAACGATGGTCATACCAGGAAGAGAAAGACCCTTCTCTGGACCTACTACGTGGATGATACCATTATCCTTTGTGTTCATGGCAAAGTGAGTAACACCGAAATCAGCGGTATTCTTTGCCAAGGTATCTACCTGCTTCTTTGAGATAGGATCCTCGATTGGTTTATCCTGATCGTGAGTAGGAGTATTGTGGTCAGGCATACAGAAAATCTGGTCTGGGCGGAACATCTTGAGTCCGCGTGCTCGCATACCAGCAAAAGCCTGAGGTGATGTAACTTCGTGACAGTAAAGACGGTCGATATAAAGCTGTGTAGGACCGTCTGGTACAATCTGGACAACGTGCTTGTCCCAAATCTTGTCGAATAATGTATTCATTATGCTAATGTTTAATATTTATAGTTTAAGTTTAATGACAATTCAAGATTTAAACAGAACAACTATCTCACCTTGAACTTGTTGATACAATCAATATAAGCCTCTACAGAAGCAGTCACAATATCGGTATCTGCACCGAAGCCATAGTAAACATGACCATCGTATTCTACCTGCATGTGAACCTTACCTACATCATCAGAGCCCTTATCAATAGCCTGAATAGTGAACTCCTTGAGGTTCATTTCCTTGGTAATCACCTTCTTGAGAGCACGGATAGCAGCATCTACAGGACCATTACCAGAAGATGCAGCCTCAAACTTCTGACCAGCGATATTGAGACCAATACTTGCCACACTCTTGACACCCTTACCAGTAGTAACCTGCAACCAGTCGAGCTGAACACCATGCTTGTCAGCAGAATCAGCACCAGCGAGCATCAATACATCCTCATCAGTAACCTCTTTCTTCTTGTCAGCCAACTGTAGGAACTTCTTGTAAATCTTATCAAGCTTCTCTTCATCCTCCACATTGACACCATTTACATGGAGACGATACTTCAATGCCGCACGACCAGAGCGAGCAGTCAATACGATAGCGTTATCATCCAGACCGACATCCTTAGGATCAATAATCTCATAAGTCTGAACATTTTTCAATACACCATCCTGATGGATACCAGAAGAGTGAGCAAAAGCATTACGACCCACGATGGCCTTGTTAGGCTGAACAGGCATATTCATGAGACTGCTCACCATGCGAGACATCGGAACAATCTTAGTCGTATTAATATTGGTATCAATATTGAGATGCTTATGGCACTTCAGAATCATGGCAATCTCCTCAAGAGAAGTATTACCAGCACGTTCACCGATACCATTCATTGTAACCTCCACCTGACGGGCACCATTCAATACACCTTGGAGCGTATTGGCAGTTGCCATACCGAGATCATTATGACAGTGAGTAGAAATACGGGCATTCTCAATACCGTCAACATGCTCCATCAGATACTTGATTTTAGCACCATATTCCTCAGGAAGGCAATAACCGGTAGTATCAGGAATATTCACCACCGTAGCACCAGCCTTTACGACCGCCTCAACCACGCGAGCCAAATACTCATTATCCGTACGACCAGCATCCTCTGCATAGAATTCCACATCCTCGACGTACTTTTTAGCATACTTTACAGCAGCAACAGCACGCTCGATGATTTCTTCACGGTTAGAATTGAACTTATATTTGATATGGCTATCGCTTGTACCGATACCCGTATGAATACGCTTATGCTTAGCATACTTCAAAGCCTCGGCAGCACAGTCTATATCTTTCTCCACCGCACGAGTAAGGGCACAAATCGTAGGCCAAGTCACGGCTTTAGAAATCTCCACAACCGAATTGAAATCACCTGGACTTGAGATAGGGAAACCGGCTTCGATAACATCAACGCCGAGTAGCTCCAACTGTTTTGCCACTTGAATTTTTTCCACTGTGTTCAACTGACATCCAGGCACCTGCTCACCATCTCGCAGGGTTGTGTCGAAAATAAATAATCTGTCACTCATATCAATATCTTTTTTTATTATTCTATTCCCAAGAAGACAACCGAAGTTTTTAACAAAAAAGCCTTTCACACTTCTATATGGAAGTGGAAAGGCTTATTATATCATAATCCATGAACTATACGCATACCTCATCACTTCCGCCTACATACTGCAGTCGAAGTCGAATAATAATGCTGCTAATGTTCAATGTTTCAATTGCCATAATTCTTAATTTTTAATTTACGATTGCAAAGGTAATATATTTATTCGATATGAACAAACAATTTATCACTTTTTTAAACTAAAAGATAACAATTTAGTATTCGGAGTGTAAATTTATACCCAAAATCGTAATAATTGTGCAAATTTAGAAAGGCAAGTCGCCTGGAGGTGGAGGTAATACGTCTCCTCCATTCATACGTGAACCTATAATTTCACCACCACCATCAGCTGCTGCCGGTGATGAAGCTGCTGCCTCTGTAGGATCCTGGAAACGGGTAAACTCACCACGGAAGTTGAGCAACACATCTCCCGTAGAACCCTTACGGTGCTTGGCGACAATGATCTGCGCCATACCATGGAGATCGTTTCCCTTTTCATCCTGATAGATGTGATAATACTCTGGGCGGTGTACGAAGAGTACCATATCGGCATCCTGCTCGATGGCTCCAGACTCACGGAGGTCACTCAGCTGTGGGCGTTTTCCTTCAAGTCCCTCACGGTTTTCTACGTTACGGCTCAACTGAGACAAAGCCAAGACAGGAATATTCAGCTCTTTGGCAAGTCCCTTGAGAGAACGGGAAATGGTAGAGACCTCCTCCTGTCGGCTGCCGAATTTCATACCGTTGGCATTCATCAGCTGCAAATAGTCAATCATGATAATCTTGACCCCTTTTTCGCGCACCAGTCGACGAGCCTTGGTTCTCAATTCAAACACAGAGAGGCCCGGTGTATCGTCCACATAGATAGGAGCATCGGTCAATCTGCCGATTCTCTTATCCAGTCGTTCCCAGTCAGAAGGGTCCAGCTGACCATTCAGAATCTTACGTCCAGAGACCTCGCATACATTACTGATAAGACGGTTGACCAGCTGGACGTTGTTCATTTCAAGAGAGAAGAAGCCGATAGGAACCCCATAATCTACAGCCACATTCTTGGCAATACTTAGTGCAAAGGAAGTTTTACCCATGGCAGGACGTCCTGCGATAATCACCAGATCGGAAGCCTGCCATCCGGAAGTGATCTCATCCATTCCAACATAACCGGTAGGAATACCGGTAAGACCGCCCTTGTTGCTGGCAGCTCGCTGCAGAATTTCCACAGCATTCTTTACCACAGGAGCCACCTGCGTAAAGTCTTGCTTCATGTTGTTCTGCGAAATCTGGAACAAGGATCCTTCCGCCTGCTGCATCAGTTCATCCACATCCACGCTGCTGTCATAAGCTTTCGTTTCTATGTCACCAGCAAAATGGATCAGCTGTCGCTGCATATATTTCTCCGCCAGGATACGGGCATGAGACTCCACATGGGCAGCAGAAGCCACCTGTGAAGAAATCTCCATCAGATAGTCCACACCACCCACTTTGTCAATTTCGCCCATCTTGGAGAGTTCATCATTCAGCGTCATAATATCCACAGGACGTTCGTCCATGTTCATATTACGGATAGCCTCGTATATCTTCTGATGGCGAGGCTCATAGAAAGTTTCGGGTTTGAGCAGCTCCGATACCACAGAAAAGGCATCAGAGTCAACCATCAAAGCACCGAGCACAACCCTCTCGATTTCTACAGCCTGCGGCTGAACATGTGCGAAATTAGGATCAATCGGGGAAGCTCCCTTTTTTCCATTATTTCTTTGTCTATTATCTGGCATAATTATCTATTTATATTATATAGTCTCGACAAATTACACGAAAGTGTCGAGAATAATTCAAAACTTTAAGAATTGGCAAACCAACTTAATCATCCATGGCATCCATTCCATCCGGATCATTCATTACATCCGGACTCCATCGGGTAATGATATCCCTCAAGAGAACCAATTCAAACTCCTGGAGGCCAGTTTCCTTCAGCATATTCAAATCAACATGGATTTTCTTGATCAGCTCATCAACATCATCTTCTGTTTTTTCCATATACCGATAGAAGAAAGGCATGCTGCTATAGAAGCTTCCTTTCAACCAGAAGCAGACACCTATATTATATGCATCCTCACTATTTTCAGAAGGAGCAAGTTCCACAATCTGATTATAGAGCGCCAGAGCCTTATCAAATTCACGTCTCAGGATATGTCCCCAAGCCAAAGGACGGAGAATGTCGAGATCATTCGGATTCTTGTAATCCGCTTCATAGAGCAAAGCCATGGCATCATCAATACGATGAGTCTGGAAAAGACAATAAGCCTTTTTTACAAAAAGACTCTTCGTTGCCTTCTCACGTTCCAACTCTTCACACAATTCCAAAGCTTTGTCGAAATTGTTCAAACCTATATAACAATCTATCAAAGATCTCTTGACCAATCTTGCAGAATCTTTATCATTCTGGAAAGGAGAAAGCAATTCGATAGCTCCCACATAATCAGAATGGGACATAGAGCAAAATCCCTTCATTAATTTTTCATCTTTGCGATAAGGATGATCAAGGAGGAAGTAATCTAATTGCTCAAAATGTTCGCGGGAGAATAGGAAATTGCTGACCAAAATTCTTGCATCATCAAAACATTTATCTTCCTTAAATAACGGATTAGCCAAGAAATATGCATACGAACCTTCTTCTATAGAGAAAAGATCTGGGAATGAATTCTTGAATGGAGACAAAGTCAAGAAGCGATACAAATCCTGCAAACAGATTCTTCTCTGAAGGAAAGCCATTTCGTCTGGATTATCAACAATCGGATTATCAAGCAAAGGAGAGAATCCTTCTTTGACTACTGGTTTGAGTGCAGATAAAATACCAGACAATGAACTTGCCATGACAAAACAGAAACTGTATTTGTCACCATCACTGAAAGAAAATGATTTTTCCATAGATCTCGCGAAAGTATCATCTCCATCCAGAACTTCCAACAGAGGAGTCAGAGAAGAATGAGAACCATAATAAGGAAGGAACCAATTGGATGCAACATTAAAGAAATCAAAAGTCTTCATCTTGGAAAATCCATCGAAGTAAACATCTGCTCCTTGCTTCTGCATGTTCACCATCTTATTGATTTTTTTATCGATAGACGCCATCATTTTCTCCTTCATATCCGGAGCAAGAATGTCATCAACAGAAGGTTTCTCATCATCTGCCAAAGGCTTCAGCCACTTATCATCAGGGAAGGCAGACATAACATCATTACTGAATTGTTGAGCATCATCAGCAGCATCCATACAGAAAAGGATCTGCTTCTGGACAGCAAACAGGTGTGCCACTGTTTTTTCGTCCTCTTTAATTTTATCTATGAATTCCTTGATATAAGGATATTGTTCTGAATCTACAGACATCATGATGACCGACCAACCTACCAAGGCACGCTCAGAAATCTTCACATCTTTAGACTTTTTCCAGATATCGAAAAGAGTTGTCATCATATTGTAATCAAAAACTTTGATTGACGACAACATGGCAGCAGATATCATGAGTGCAGCTGCACGATAATCGGTGGCAGGATTGCAAACAATATCTGCAAAATAAGAGAGCTTTTTACCATTCCACTGACGAACTGTGAGGATATAAGAAAAGGCAAGATTCAGAAAATCTTCATCTATATCTCCCTTTTCAATTCTTTCGCCAATTTGCATCAGATCCAGATTCTTGCTGCTATCGGATGCAGATCGGAAAAAAGAATCATTCCGAATCACCTGATACATCAGAAGATGATGTACTAAATTATGACAAAATGATTTGATTCCCGCATATACTTCAGGCAATTTCGGATCTTTTACATCCGATGCATAGCACTCCAGCATTTTCTCATAATTTTCCATCACCTTCTGCACCTCGTCTTTCAAATCGGGGATGATTGGGTTTTCGTCAAAAAACTCAATGGAACGCAACAGACAGTCACGATAATTACTTTCTCTACAAACATCTACAATCACCGAAATTGCACTGTCTAAATCAAAATTACTCATTGTTTGTTACTTTTTTGAGGCCGTTGTTATATTTATGGTTTTCGGTTTACCAGCATGCTCAAACTTCAGTTTCGGCAAAGCCTTCACTGTAGCAAGGTCCGCATCACAATATTTTCGGAATAATTCCGAATAGTGTACAAAACCATTTTTATTTATACTGTCAACTGCCTGATTATATCCTTTGATGAATAAATCAAGTTGTTTTTTTCGTTCAGTAGATTTCAACGCCTTTTCTCTAAAAGCAAAGACGCCCAGTCTCAACCCTTTATCTCTGCTGTCCATGAGTACAGGATGGCGCTCTTTACGGGCTTTCGCAGCCTGAGGTTCAGTCAGAAGAACCGCATCCATCTCATTATTGAGCAGCATTTTCAGACGTATTCTCACATCATTGATCTGTACCCGATATACATCAAATTTCGGTTTGGCACTGTCTATTGCCAAATCAGCCAAATAATCTGTGGCAGAATATCTTGTCATGGCAATCATCTTGTCAGATAACTGCTTCAGTTCAGAGATACGTGCTCTTCTATTGGTTATCAACTGCCAATAAGTATTGGTAGAAATAGGAAATTCCAGAGGAGTTCCTCTCTTGACGATGTGCTGAGCGCGTATCAAATCAGAGATGGCACCTTCTACCCGACCTCGTTCAAGAGCAGTATCGCAGTCCATCTGTGCAGAGTAGCATTTCAGATGCACCGTAACTCCCAGGGAGTCGAAAAGCTTTTCATCTTGTGCCACAAAGACGGGCAGACAATCCAAGGTAGGCATGACACCCACCTTGAAAGAAGCCTTATCAATACTATCTTGACGTGCCTTTTCCTGCATAGACAGGCGACGGACTTTTTCCTTGGAGTCGCCGCATCCGACAAGTGCCGAAAGCCATGCTACCAGCAAAAGCGCAACTACAGTCGTTTTCTTCATAATTGTTTCATTCCTTATTCTACATACAAGACCAATCCCTTGAGATACTCACCTTCCGGATGATAGATATTGATAGGATGGTCGGCTGGCTGATGAAGCTGATGCAGGATTCTCACCTTTCGTCCTGCCTGTGCTGCTGCCGTGAAAACAGCATTGCGGAAGTTGTCTTTCGTAACTACCTGCGAGCAGCTGAAGGTAAAGAGGATGCCTCCGTGCTTGATGCGCTGAAATCCCTTCACGTTCAGGCGGGTATAACCTTTCAAGGCATTGCGCAGAGCTGCTCTGTGCTTGGCAAAAGCAGGCGGATCGAGCACGATAAGATCATACTGCTGGTCGTGATCGTCGAGATACTTGAATGCATCTTCGCAGAAAGCCTCATGACGGCTGTCACCAGGGAAGTTGAGATTCACATTCTCATTGGTCAACTCTATCGCTTTGGCGCTGCTATCTACAGAATGCACGAGTTTGGCATCGCCTCTCATGGCATACACAGAAAAGCCTCCGGTATAGCAGAACATATTCAGTACGCTCTTGCCTTTGGCATAATGTTCCAGAAGCGAACGGTTTTCGCGCTGATCCACAAAGAAACCGGTCTTCTGACCTCTCAGCCAGTCGATATGGAACTTCAGTCCATTCTCTACAGCCACATTATCTGCATCACCGCCCAGGATAAATCCGTTTTCCTGTCCCAGGTCAGCCTTGAAAGGCAAGGTTGTTTCACTCTTGTAATATATATTCTTGAGTCTGTCGCCCATCACCTGAGCAAGCGCCTGAGCCACTTCCATTCTGTTGACGTGCATACCTACGCTATGCGCCTGCATCACGGCAGTTTCTCCGTAGCAGTCGATAACCAGTCCCGGCAAGTTATCACCCTCACCATGCACCAGTCGATAGGTATTGTTGGCAGCATTGTCGGCAATGCCCACAGCGATACGCATCTTGAGGGCAGAATCCAGACGAGAGCACCAGAACTCATCATCGATGGCAACATCATGGAAAGAAAGGACACGAACTGCGATGGAACCAATCTGATAATGTCCCACAGCAATAAAATCCCCAGTAGAAGTGATGACACGTACAATCTCACCTTCTACGATTCCCTCGTCCATCTTAGCGATAGCGCCAGAGAAGACCCAAGGATGAAAACGTTTCAGGGATTCTTCCTTTCCCCTCTTCAAATATATATTCTTATACATATAATCTTACTTAGTATATTGTCTATTTTGTATCTGTATTACACCTTATTATATATATAGCCTCAAGATGATGCTTTCGATTGAGAAATCAGTTCGACTTGAGGCTCTGCTTGTGATTCCACCTGAAATTCTGCATGAGATTCTGCTTGAGATTCTGCCTGAGGTTCCACAATTTTCGGCTCAATCAGCACATAATCATGAGTCTCGTTGAGTTTGTTGAACTCCTTATAGAGTTGGATACATGCCCAAGCATCAGTAGCAGCATATATTTTTTGAGAATCCTTCAACTCAGAAACTTCCCAGTTACTCAATCGCTGCGCCTTACTGATTTTCTGGTGAAAGAGATTGGCGTATATTTTCTGCAGACTCATATCAATCAGTCCTAAATCCTTGGCCATATCCTGAATCTCGATAAAGTTGCCAGGTTCGAATTCCGCCTTTTTATGAAGCTGATTAAGATCATCGTGCCAGGAAAGGCCAACCTTAGGCACCTTCTTATCAGTCAGGAATCTAATGATAGCCGGATGCATCCCGACACAATTCAATCGGAACAGAAAACAGACATCCTCTGTACTTACCTGCAGCAAGCACACCTCATAGCTTACGCCTCTTTTGAAAGAAGGACGAGTTTCCGTATCTACACCAAGAATATCTTGAGCCAGCAAGAAATCAACTGCCGTCTCAACATCCTCCGGGTGATCAATCACCTTAATTTCCCCCTCAAAGATTACTCTAGGCAATGCCGTAATAGCATGCTTATCATACTTTTTGAATATTGTCTTCATTATTATTTCCAAGATTTCAGAATGCAAAAGTACAATTTATAAATGAATTGACCAAATGTAAATCAACTTTCTCGCAAAAATTAGAAAAATTAGCATTAAAAAGTCGATTTTTTCGATTATTTTAGCTACTTTTGCAAGATAAATAATTCAAGAACATCAAAAATGGCAAAAAAAAGAACTGAACAGAAAACCAAAAGCTTCAGTCAAGCAATTGGCTTACAATATATTTTCAATAATACTATTACTGATTTCTTCTTAGGATTGGCTCTGGTCACCATTTCTGTAGTTACCATCATCGCGATGGTTTCTTTTTTGAATACGGGTGCGGCAGACCAAAGTATTCTGGAAGAAATGCGAGCGGGAGAATGGACCAACAGTGAGCACCAGTTTCAGAATTATTGCGGTTCGCTGGGTGCTATCATCTCCTACTGGCTGATTTCACAGAATTTCGGTTTTCCATCATTCCTGCTCCCCACCTTTTTTATAATATGGGGATTGCAGCTCATGCATGCCTACAAAATCAATCTGTGGAAATGGTTTTTCAGCACCATGATCGTCATGGAATGGTGTGCCATCACATTCGCCAAATTTCTGACGCCACTTACAGGTGGACTTATCTTCAATCCTGGAGGAAAGCATGGAATCTTTGTCGTACAGAACTTGGAAAACGTAGTGGGTGCACCGGGTCTTACAGCGATTCTGCTCTTTACTGCCATCGCTTTCCTCACCTACCTGACGACAGAAACCATCACCGTGATCCGAAAGGCGCTCAACCCGATCGGCTATATTACAAGTAAGGTGCACTTCGAAATCACCAATCACGGCAAAAATGGTGAAGACAACGAACCGGATGCCATTGCACAGGCTTATGCAAATGCAGAAAATGGCTTGAAACAGGAGGAGGAAGAAGAACCAGAGGAATCTGAGTTTAAGGATCCGGAACCTGCCAAGGTAATAGATTTGGATGTTAATCCAGATAAAGCAGAAGAAGGAGCAGCTGCACATAACGCTGAAAATATGGCGGCTGGAAATATGGATGCAGAACATGCTGCCGATGTAGAAGATGCAGCAGGCGAAAGCGTTTCTGTAGCGGCTGCAACCAAAGATCCAAACGCATCATTCCTGGAAAATCAGCGCAGATTGCGCAACGAGAGAGCGCAGGCTGAAGCTGATGAAAAGAAAGCTGCCGAACTCGCTTCCCAGCATATCGGCATGGATATCTCCGTAGCTGCCAACGAGGAACAGGCTTCCAGCAACACCGTGAGCAGCGCCGTAGAGCTGAATACGCCTATCAACCCGAAAGAACCTTTCACCCGATATAAGTACCCTACTCTCAACCTGCTGAAGAAGTATGAGGACAACGGTGCTTATATTGACGAAGAGGAACAGATAGCCAACAAGAACCGAATCATTGAGGTTTTGGGCAATTTCGGTGTGCAGATCAAGACCATCCGAGCTACGGTAGGTCCTACGATTACACTCTACGAAATCCAGCCAGCTGAAGGTGTGCGCATCTCCAAGATCAAAAATCTGGAAGATGATATCGCCCTGAGTCTCGCAGCTTTGGGTATCCGTATCATCGCTCCTATTCCTGGCAAGGGAACCATCGGTATCGAGGTGCCGAATGCCAAGGCCAATATCGTGAGCATGGAAAGTATCCTCAACTCCAAGAAATTCCAGGAAACCAAGATGGAACTTCCTATCGCTCTTGGTAAGACGATCACCAATGAGGTTTTCATGGTAGATTTGGCCAAGATTCCTCACCTGCTCGTAGCCGGTGCCACCGGACAGGGTAAATCTGTAGGTCTGAATGCGATTATCACCTCTTTATTATATAAGAAGCATCCTAATGAGCTGAAACTGGTTCTCATCGACCCTAAGAAGGTGGAATTCAGCGTTTACTCCCGCATCGCCAACCATTTCATGGCAGCAGTTTCTGACGAGGAAGAACCTATCATCACAGATGTTACCAAGGTGGTAAGAACACTCAACAGTCTCTGTGTGCTGATGGATAGCCGATACGACCTGCTGAAGAAAGCCGGTGCCAGAAACATCAAGGAGTATAACCAGAAGTACATCAACCACAGGCTCAAGCTGACCGACGGACATGAATATATGCCATACGTGGTGGTAATCATAGATGAGTTTGGCGACCTGATCATGACAGCCGGCAAGGAGGTAGAACTTCCTATCGCTCGTATCGCCCAGCTGGCTCGTGCCGTGGGTATCCACATGATTATCGCAACCCAGCGTCCTACTACGACCATCATTACGGGTAATATCAAGGCCAACTTCCCTGGCCGTATCGCCTTCAAGGTGACATCTGCCATAGACTCCAAGACCATTCTGGACAGAACAGGTGCCAACCAGCTGATAGGTCGAGGCGATATGCTCTATCTGAATGGCAACGAGCCGGTACGTGTGCAGTGTGCATTCGTAGATACTCCGGAAATTGAGCGCATCAACGAGTACATCTCCAGCCAACCTGGTCCTATCGAGCCACTCGAACTTCCAGAGCCAGCCAATGAAGGAGAAGCTATGGGCGGTGGAAATGTGGATACGCGCAATCTCGATCCTTACTTTGAGGAAGCAGCGCATGCCATCGTCTTATCACAACAGGGAAGTACGAGTATGATACAGCGCCGATTCAGTATCGGATACAACAGAGCCGGACGACTGATGGACCAGTTGGAAGCAGCCGGAATCGTAGGTGCTGCCCAGGGAAGTAAGCCAAGAGAGGTGCTTCTGCAGGACGAAAACCAGCTGAACACGCTCCTTCTCCAACTGAGAGGATAAGATTAAACGAGGCTTAAAGAAACTAAGAATTCTTAAAGAATAGATATTAATTAAACTTTTCATGTTACCTTTGCATCTAAGTAACATGAAAAGTTTTTTTAATTTATAAAGAAAGAATGATGAAGAAAATGATTTTATTTGCTTTCATGACTCTGATGAGTCTTGGAACATTCGCACAGACAGCCCAGCAGGTTTTAAATAAGACTGCCAAAATCATAGGCAACAAAGGTGGCGCCAGCGCCAATTTCAGCCTGTCAAGTACCAAATACGGTTCCACTTCCGGCACCATCGCCATCAAGGGCAACAAGTTTAATGCCCACACTCCGCAAGCTACCGTATGGTATAATGGTAAGACGCAGTGGACTTATATGAAAAATACCAACGAGGTAAATGTCAGCAACCCTACACAGGCGCAGCAGATGTCAATGAACCCTTATACATTTATCAATATATATAAGACCGGTTACAATTCCAGCCTGAAAAATGCGGGCAGCAACTATGAGGTTCACCTGACTGCTCAGAACAAGAAGCGTACGGTGCAGGAATTGATTATCACCATCAACAAGAAAACCTACGTTCCTTCTGTCATCAAAATGAGACAGGGCAGTTCCTGGAGCACAATCAAAGTGAGCAATTTCAGAGCAAAGAATGTATCTAACAGCACTTTCGTCTTCAACAGCAAAGATTTCCCTAAAGCAGAAATCGTAGATTTGAGATAAAGCAACAAAAAAATGTAAGTCTTTTCAGACTTACATTTTTTCGTTTCCATACATTTCATTCCACCAACTGTCATCATCCTGAAGCCACTTGGAGAACCAGGCAAAGATGGTATTCTGCCATTTGATACGCTTTTCGTAGTCGATGATATGATGATCCTGACCATCTACCAGTACCATAGCCGTAGGTCGGCCTAAGACTTTCAGCGCAGTATAGAGTTGGATGCTCTCTCCTACCGGCACATTGTTATCAGCAGTACCATGCAGGAAAAGCAATGGTGTATGAATCTTATCAGCACAATAAAGCGGACTCTGATCTACAAAGAGATGCTTGTTGGTCCAAGGATATTCATTGGCCATAGAAACCTGGCTGTAGGAATATCCCCAATAGCCTTCGCCCCAATAACTGGTATGATCGCTGATACCGGCGTGGGAAATAGCTGCAGCAAAGAGATCCGTCTTGGTCTGAAGATACTGGGTCATAAATCCGCCATAGCTGGCTCCGATACATCCTATCTTCTTCCTGTTTACAAAACCATGTTCATCACAGAAAGCCTGGGTGCTGGCTATGATATCTTCAGCCACTCCCTCACCAGCCGTATCTACATGGCGGGCTGAGAACTTCTGTCCGAAACCGGTGGCTCCGCTTGGATTGACCACCAGTACCACATATCCCATGGCTGCATAGACATGATGCGGATAGCGGCTCTGGAACATACGACTCGTAGGACTGCAACCTCCATAATAGTTGACTACCATCGGATATTTCTTGGCTGCATCAAAATGAGGCGGCAGATAATAGCGGCAGCAAATGGTGTCGCCCTTTGCGTTGACATAATTCCACGCCTTGCATTCGCCCAACTGGACATCTTTCAATTCGCGGGCACTGAGGTCGTCTATCACCTGTGCTTTCTGCGCCTTGGTATTCATCCTGTAGAGGCGGTCGGCATTGGATGCACTCTGTCCTGAGAAAGCCATTTCGGCAGCAGAAGATGCCAGGGAGAAGGACTTGATATACTCTTCAGGCGACTTCAATAGGGCAAATTTTCCAGATTTCGGATTCAGTTGGAAAAGATGCACGCAGTCCTTGTCTTCTGCCGTAAAATAGATGTTTCCATCCACCTTGCTCCAGACTACATTCTGCACATTCGGATCGAAATCCTTGGTGAGCGGACGCACCTGCTGAGCCTCCTTTGACGAGGCAGACATCAGATAAAGTTGCGTATCTATCATGCTCGGAATCTGACCTTCTTCCACATTCTCACCGATACCGTCAAAGGCCTCTGGAGAAGCACTTACAAGAATCGACTTGCCGTCTGGAGAGAACAGGGCACTATTGATAAACTCGCCCTTATCCACCAGGGTTTCAGCCTGAAGGGTTTGGAGATCCAGTCTGTAGAGCGAGGTCAGGGTAGTTGGTCGCTTGGTGAGACGGTCCTCACTCTTTCCGATAAGCAGATAACGGGAATCGGCAGAGATATCATTGAGATAGATGTTGTGATAACCGAAGGTGATAGGCTGGAAAATTCCGGATGCCAAATCATATTTTGCAAGATTGGAGCGATTGCGCCAGCCCGGTTGACGGTCATCCGGTTCCTTGATGTCATAAACCTGTGCATCCTTCTTCCTGCCCTCGGTAGTGACCGTATAGATCAGAGATTTCTCGTCGGGAGTAAACTGGAAGAAGCCTTCCGGAATATTTGTTGCCAAAACCTCACGTTCCATCGTCAGCGGATTGACAGTTACCAGCTGCTGACTGGAGCTTTCAGTTTCATAAGAGAGTGCGGAGCCAGCTGCGGGATTTCCATTAGCCTCGATAGCGCTTTCACTATTTTTCTGCACGAAATACATTTTATTGCTGCGAGGCATCCACTTCACGTTTTCCTGGAAAGAAGCAAGTACCTTGCCTGTCTGATAATTCCTCACCTCATTGATACTGTGGTTATTGCCCTGACGGTCCACCCAGGTTTTGTGCACAATCACGAATTTTCCATTCGGAGAAAGCGAAACACTTGAATAATTAGGCGCACAGATCACATCATAAATATTGTATGCGCGCTTGGAAGAAGCTGATGGAACATCAATTTTCAGAGAATATTCTGAGTTCTGAGATAAATCAGAGTTCTTTTTAGATTTTTCTGATTCTTTTGATGTGAAGGCTGAGTTCTTCTGAGAATCTTTTGATGATAAGGCTGAGTTCTTTGATGACAAAGCAGAACCTTCAGAAGACTTGACAGTCAGATCATTTCCGGTTTTTACCAGAACCTTTGCATCATCATTTGCAGCCAGATATTTGATTACTACCTGGTGAGAAGAAGGCAAGAGAACCGTCTCAAACTGGTTTCCATTTCCTTTCAAAGACTCTCCATCCACAAAAAGTCGATACTCGCTGACACCTTCCACAGAGATAATCACTTTCATCCGGTGCTCATTGGAGAGACTGAAAGAAGCCAGATTCAGGGCATGCGGAGATGACGCGGAAGATAAGGAAGAAACCTCTTTCCCCTGATTGAAGGAAGTAAACGACAGCGGGGAATCCAACAGTTTTTCCATCGCAAACTTTTCTCCCTTAATATCTACGCTGTCCGCCATCCAAGGCAGACTGACAGGAAATGGACCTGCATATTTGAACTTCTTCACCTCGATGGTTTCAGCCTGAGCTGTCATAGAGGCACACAAGGCGGCACTGAAAGTGAGTGCCATCACGCCTTTCTTGCTTATAAATTGATATTTATCTTTCATCGTTTTCTTGTTTATATTCGATTTTTTAATCTTGATTGTCAATATGACTCACTATAATTTCATAGCGAAAGCCAAACCCGTAGGAGAAACAGAAAGACTGATATTGTCTAACTTATCAGTCGTACTTTTTCCGCTGATATGGCCATCGTTGTCTGCTGTGGAATTTAGATGATTCTGGCTTTCTCTAACATTTTCTCCACCATTTTTCTTCTTTTTGCCCAAAATCAGATCACCTATCAGATAACCCGCCTCTGCCGAAGCCACTCCGATGGCAGCACCAGCCACGACATCACCCCAATGATGGCGGTTGCGGCGGATTCTATCTACCGCCACTCCCGTAGCTAATGCATACCCAGCTACGCCTATCCAGGGAGAAATCTTGCGGTATTCGTGCATCAGATTGGTGGCGCCACAAAAGGCGATAGAGGTGTGTCCCGATGGAAAAGAACGGTTGTCAGTTCCATCGGGACGCATTTTATGAATGGTATGTTTCAGACCATAGGTGACTCCGGCATTCAGTCCGAAAGACACGACCGAAACCGTCAGTCTGCGCTTCCAGGAACTCTCCGCCTCTACACCCAACAGTTTCAGTCCGAAGACCGAAGCCATGGGCACATACTGCAGCACGTCGTCAATGCCGTCACCATGATATGTTTTGTAATGACTCGCACTCACTGGAACATCTGCCCCACCTGGAGTCTGAGAAAACGCAGTTAACGATAGCAGCAGACCGGCTACTATCAGGTAATCTCTCAAATTTTTCATCATTGATATTAATTTCAGTCTTATGCCATCATCGCTACACCTTATTATATATATAGGCGCAACGATGACAGATGAGATATATTACAGTTGGATTTCCACAACCTTGTCGATTTCAGTAGGAATGGCGCCTAAGTCGAGGATGATTCCACCATTGCATTTCTGCATCTTGAGCGGTTTCTTGCTCACAAAGTCGAATACCTTTTTCACCTTCCTGTTGCCCAAAGGAAGGAAGAGAGACTGGTCCTGAAGTTTCAGCACATGCACAAAGAGTCGGTTGCCCTTCTGGGTGGAAACGCCCCAGTCGTGAGGAGCCACGATGCCCGCTCTCGTACCATATATCGTTTCACCGTATGTTTTCATCCACTCTCCCATTTCCGCCAGGCGCTGCAGCGCCACAGCAGGCAGTTCACCATTTGGCTGAGGACCGATATTCATCAGGAGATTGGCATTCTTGCCTGCCGATTTCACCAGATAATGAATCAGGGTTTTGGTGGATTTATAGTCCTGATCGGTTATCTTATATCCCCACATCCCGTTCATGGTTTCGCAGGTTTCCAGCGGCAGTTTACTGATGTCCTGTCCCGACAAGCCCGACTTGTTTTCGCCAGGAAGATCACGCTCGAACATCTGGAAATCCTCTCCCTCAAAAGGCACCTGATGATGATTGTTGCCTATCATACAGGCGGGTTGCAGCCGATGAATCAGCGCATATTGTTCAGGCAGCTGCCAGTCGAAATCGGGATTGATATCCTGATCCCACCAGCCATCAAACCATATTGCGCCTATCTTGCCATAATGAGTCAGCAGTTCGGTAAGCTGGTTGTTCATAAACTGGTAGTAGCTCTGCCAGTTGCCCTTCGGATTCGGGCGTCCGGTTCCCCTGCCCGTTCTTCCCTGCGGAGCATCCTCTCGATACCAGTCGATGTGTGAATAGTAGAGATGTAGGCGGATGCCCTGCTTGTGGCATTCATCCGCCAGCTCCTTGAGAATATCCCGCTTGAAAGGAGTTGCATCCACGATATTATAATCAGAATACTGGGTTTTGAACATGGAGAAACCCTCGTGATGACGGGTCGTGAAACAGATATATTTGGCTCCGGAAGCCTTGATGGCAGCCACCCATTTGGCAGCATCAAACTTAGACGGATAGAAGCCACCAGCCAACTTAGCATATTCCTTGTAGTTCAAATTCTTGTTGGTCATCGTCCATTCGCCCGTTGCCAGCATACTGTACAAGCCCCAGTGCAGGAAGATTCCGAACTTGTCGTCCTGAAATTCCTGTCGCGACTGGAGATTTTCCTTTGTTGGCTGATAATGCTGCGCAGGGAGAACTGCAGACAATTCCACATTCTTAGAAGATTCAGAAGATGCTATAGAAGTGGAAGATACAGCAGAAGCGGGAAATGCAGCAGTAGCAGTATTTGCAGCAGTAGCCGAAAGAGACGAGCAGCAAAGAGCGAATGAGATCGCAGCTGCAAAAGACTTGGTTTCCAGATTCATTTTCTTTCCCATAATAATGATTTTATTTGTTGGAGCCTTCTCCATATATAAATAGGTAAACTCTATATAATATAGATAAAACTCTATAAATAATAGGTACTCTATATAATAATAGATTAAACTCTTGTCTATATATTAAATAGAATAAGATGCAAGTGAGCAGATAAGAAATCAGATTTCCTCTACGATTTCACTCATATCCTTGCGCTTCTTTTCAGCATGCGGACAATCTTCGGCTATATGACCGATTGGGATGATGACGACTGCCTCAAAGCCAGGACGGGAGAAAAGTTGCTTCATCTTGTCGGTGTTATAATTGCAGACCCAGCAAGTGCCCAATCCTCTTTCGGTGGCAGCCAGGCAGAGATGTTCGGTAGCGATAGCCACATCGATGTCACCATGAGCCTTTCCGTCGTATTTTCTCACCCAGTTTTCCTCCACATTTCTCATGCCTACGATATACATAGGTGCCGAGCGAAACCACTCTCTGTCATAGCATTCTTGCAGTTTCTGCTTTGCCTCATCAGAGCGCACGATGAGCCATTTCCAAGGCTGCTTGTTGACTGCCGATGGTGCCATGCGCACGCACTCCATGATGTAATTCAAATCCTCCTGGCTCACAGCCTCAGAGGTAAATTTGCGAGCCGAAAATCTTTCCTGGCTCAAAGCTAACATATTTTTCATATCGTATCTTTCTTTTATAAATGAATCTTTTTCTTTAGAGAAAAAAGTCATTATTTGAATAATGGTACAAAGATAGAAAGAAATTGCGAAAAAACAAAGAAAAGGCTCAATAATATAATAAGGTATGGTAAAATATTACATTTTCCTATAGAATCTGAGAGCACCCAATCCCTTTGCCTGAGGATGAGAGAGGAGGATAAACTCACGGAGCAGGATTTCGGGATGGAAACTGACGGTCTCAAAATAAGGAATGCGGTCGGTATTACACTCGTAGATATTGCCAGTCTGGAAAGCACGCAGAGCCTTATATCCATCATATTCCTGCAACAGAGCAGCGCGGGAAAGCGGTTGTCCACCGAAATACTTGAATGCCCAGACATCCACCTCACTGCCCCGGGCAATCACCTGTTCCGGACTCAGCGAGAGACTTCCACTATGTTCATCGTCAGCAAAAATATATCTTGAATTGGCATCTTTCAGGAGAATACCCATCGTGCTTTTTCCGCCTGGCGAATACCATACGCTGCCCATTTTCCGCTCAGTCAAGACCGACAGACCTTTCGGCAACTTGGCTGCCTGCGTCTTAAGAGCAAGATATTCCTTCTCTATGGCTGCAAAAAGAGAATCCGCCGTATTCGCCTCAAAGAGCAAGCCGTAGAACTTGATCCACTCTGCCCTTCCGAGCGGAGAAGTTTCCATATAGTCAGCAGCTTCTATAATCGGGATATTCAGATTATCAAGTTTGCCATAACCGCCACTGTTCTCAAAAGGAGAAATGAGAAGCGCCTCCGGGTGGAGAGCAATAATTTTCTCTACATCCGGCTGCATACTGGAGCCACAATCCGCTATTGGAAGGGAAGCGGATGTGGATGACTTTCCTGAGCCTGATTCTGATAGGGCGGAAGACTGGCGAGAACCTAATTCTGATGAGGCGGCTGCAGGTTTTCCTAATCTTTTCTGAATATCCTCTATCAGAATATATTTGGAATCACAGACGCCCCGAATTGCATTTTGACAACCGAGTTCGTAAAGGAGCTGGCAATGAGGAGACGTAAATACCGCACTACTACAAATAGGAGTTCTCACAATATCGGCTCTACAACCGTCTGGCCCGGTCAAACCGAGAGAGCCTGCCACGGCATGAGAGCCTGCTGCTCCATGAGATTCTGCCATGGCCTGAGAAGCACCCGCTACATCTTGACTTCCATTTCTGCCTTTCATCAGCATTTCGGCAGTTTCATCTCCCTTTTTCCCTTTCTTAATCAGGATATATTGGTGCAATACGGTCCCTTTCTTCCAGGGATTTCCTACATTCACCTCCGTAAATCCCTCATGCTCCACCATCGTAAGCAGTTGAGCATATTTCAGTCTGATCGTATCACCCTCATCCCAAGCAGCAGATTGTTTTCCGCTCTGACAGGAAGAGAGAGACAGAGAAAGGACAAACCAAAGCACAAGCAATCCGAAAAAAAGAGGAAAGCCGGAATGCTTACTCGCAGCAGAGGACTTTAAGCCTCCAGCCCCATATGCAGCAGAGATCTTCATCCCGAAAACCACATTTGAAACTGATTTTTTCAAGCCAGAAGCCTTATCTGAATCTGAAAACTTCATCCCAGTAGCCTGACCAAGAGCTGACGAGTCCAAGTAAATATCTTTTTCTAAAACGTTGTTCATATTATAATTATTTATGGGATTAATCATACATTTCTTACATGAATATTTTCCAAAAAATATTCAAAAAAGGGACATGCAAAATGCACATCCCCTTACTCAATTTGCTAATATAGAGGAAAATAGTCTCACGACTACTTTACTTCCTCAAAAAGAATGATGCTAAGTTCTCACGAATTCACATCTTCAATACTCTTTCTAATTTATTATATTTGTAATGATACTTTCTCTTTATAATGGACTGCAAAAACATGTTTGCATTTCGACATGTATATTTGCACAACGCCCAAGACATTCGAGTCGAGAGATATAACCTTTCTTCCCAAATATAAGTGATTGTCTACTTGCCAAAACCTGAAGTTTATGGCTGCAGAACTTTCTGGGTGCAAAGATAACAAAAAAAATAAAATATCACAAGAAAAAAAGAGTAAAAAAATAAAACCTTAAATCTTTTACCTGTAGAATTTAGAGGTATTTTGCTTGCAAAGCAACAAAATTTGCCTATTTCCTAAGTACAAATGACTTGTTTGCGACTCATGTCTCTGATAGATAGAATTCTGTGTTTCGGGATTACAGTGGGTGTCTTACTTGTGCACACTTGTCGTTTTTACGGGGGCACAAATGTGCCTTTACTCGAGCCCAAAGTTGCTCTTACCTCAGCACAATAATGCCCAGCCTTAGGCACTTTAATATCTTGGTGAGTCAAGTGAAGGTTTTTCACATTTCGGTGTTCAAATTTTCAATGATTATATTCTCAAATCCCGCAACCATATAATGATGTAGCAATTAGATAAAATAGAAAAAGGAATTACCTCTTTTGAATAAATAGAAAAAATGTAGATAAAGGAATAAAAGCAGGAATTATTAAGCACAAAAAAAAATTGATTGTCTCACGACAACCAATCTTTTATTAACCTTAATAATCTAATACCATGAAAAACACATTGCAAAGGTACAAAAAAAACTGCAACCTGCAAGTGTTTTGCATAAAATATGTATTATATTTATATTTCGTTAAATCTTCCAAGAATCCATTTAAACTTTCTTTGCATTAAAATGGACTGCACCTTCATTTTATCTTCATTCGACAGTAATGGCAGGGATACCTGAACGCGAAAGGCTTGCGCAGTTGGGAGATACTCCGTCACATACATCACTGGCTCAAGCTTGCTCTTCAATTCCTCATACTCTTCTACACGCATCGTATCAGACTTTGGTTTAATATAACAACCTAACGCATACTGATCCTTAGCCAAATAGGAGGAAATTGGAAGTTGGCGCCAACCCTGATCATAGAAGCGAATTTCACTTTCCTTGGATGGAGCACGGAAGGCCTTGATCACGCAAAGAACAGAATCACCTGCCGAAGAAGGCAGATATATCATTTGCAGACGAGCCGCCTTGCTGGTAGTACACTCCAGATAATCATTCGTCAGCGTATCCATATCACACTCCTCACCCAAAAGATTCTTTACATTAGGCTTCACGCCCATTTCCTCTAATTCCACCAACTCCAGACGGAGATTCCGGTCTAAGGTTGGAAGAAGAGAGTCAGGCATAGATACCCACAAATCTTTCAGCGACTTAGCCTGAACGGAAGTCACCAACAATACCACCCACAGAAAAACAAAAAGTTTCTTCATAATCTATCTATATATATTCATTAAATAAGCCTCATACACCGACTCACTTTACCATCAAGACGTGTACGAGGCTTTTATCTTATTTCCTACAGAAACCGATCAAGACAGGTCCCCTACAGGAATCTATCAATACAGGTTCCCTACAGGAATTTATTAATACTGGAATTTACCATAACGCAACTGGCAAGTCCATTTTCCCTGATAAGGAGAAACGAAAATCGTAAACAAACTGCCAATGCCCAATGGAGAACTACCTCCCTTATAGAAAGCTGTGCCACCATCTTCCTCATCATAAGAAACAGAATAGTGGGTTTCCATCTTCTTGGCCAAAGATTTCATCTTTGCAATAGCTGCAGCCTTGCTTGGACAAACAAAATAGAAACGAGCCTGATTCAGTTTGGTTGTTCCCTGAACCTCCTGAAAACCGAGTTCTACACGGTCTGCCTTGAAACCTTCAAACATCTCGTTGAGATAAACAAGTTTATCAGCACTCTGAGTTTTTGGTGTACCATAATCTTTACTAAGCTTTTGAACTGTCTCTTCGCAAGTAGAGCCGAATGCTACACCTAAAACATCGGCATCCTGTTTTGCGCTCGCTGACAATGAAGTAAACATTGCCAATGCAATTAATAATTTTTTCATGATTGTTATGTTGTTATACTAAAAACTGTCGCAAAGATACAATAAAATTAATATAAAACAAAATAAATCATCATTTTTTTTCAAAAAAGAGGAAATTTCCTTAAAAATAAAGAAATTTCCCCAACTGACATATTATTATTTCAAAAATTACCACAAAGCTACATTCCCTATTCCTGCCATACTAAAATGCACAGAAATATTCATAGCCTTGAAAACTCTACCTGTGGTACTTCCGCCAAAAACGAATTAAGTGGAAAGTCCTCTGTTACAAGGACTTTCCACTTAATTTATTGAGAGTCAAATATTTGCTATTACTCCTCAACAGCAGCCTGCGCCGCAGCAAAAAATCCTTTGTAAATGGGAGATGCGTGAAGTTATCGGAAACATTTGTAAAACATTTCCATATATATTTATAGTATATTACTTTTTCTTATTACCTTTAGTGAAATCATGATAGATGATTTTACACTCATGTTTTAGTAGAGCTGCCTGGCGCAAAGAATTAGACGAGCCGTTTATTGAAAGGCTGTCAAGAAGGAAACGGTAGGCTTCCTTCATTGCTGTCAACTGTCCTTGCAAATACTGAACCTTTTGGTTAAGGTCTTCGCTTGCCATTGGGTCATCTTCGGTTGACTCCAGTTTGGTAACAGGAGCATACTTTGTCTCGCCATAGAAGAAATCCATCTTTACGCCAAGAACGTCACAGATATTCTCCAATGTGCCAGTTTTTATATCCTGTGCCTTTATTATTTGGCTGAAATTAGGTTGTGTCATTCCTAATTTGGCGGCAATGTCTTTCAACATATAGCCATTCCCAATTAAGATTTTCTTTAATTCAAGTCCATCCATATCTTTATTTGCGTTAAAATTTCTTATATATTTAAGTGTTTTATTATATGCAATTAATAATTTTATTATCTTTGCACACGAAAGTATAAGGATATTCTTTCGAAAGTTTATCCAATAACTTTGCAAAATTAATAAAAAAATATAATATGGCAAAAGAAAATCTTGAAATTTATCAGGAGGTTTTTCCAAAAAGCCAACTGAGAAGAATGAAGGTAGTTGATGAATATCTTAATACCTTTGGTGAAATGATTAAGAAAAAGGTTATTTCTCCCAATTGCGCTTTCGAAGCGTTGGCAAAGAAGTATGGTCTTACAAGAGCTGGTATAAGACTTATGCTCACAAAGGCAGGTGTGTACAAAAGCAGCCTGAAGCCGCTTTATTATCCTACTGCCGAAGAACGAGCAGCCAAACCAACTTACTTTTTTGATATGAATAACCCTAATCATAATTATTATGGTACAGATAATATTGGATGAAAACAGTGGAGCTTATGAGGCTTTTATTGCCAAGATAACGGATGCCCTTGCCCCGAAACTTGTGGCAATGATGAAGAAAACTCCACAGACCGTCTGTTCGCAAAGAGAGGCATATAGACGTTATGGAACTGGTAATGTGCGCAGATGGGTGAAGGAAGGCAGACTTAAACCATTTGCCAAGCGACCAGGAAAGATAGAGTATAAAATTTCGGATTTGAAGACACTCTTCAATCAACAACAAGATTACTTCTCCAGTTAGGTCCATGTACAGAATACAAAAAAACATATATAAGGCTAAGAAACCTTTGTGGATGCAATGTCTTCTGTTCAACATTATGCCTGATTTGTATGATCCTCATCCGAGCAAGGAAGAATGTCAGAAGAATCTGAAGGCAATATCGAGTGCCATCAATGGTCAGAAATACAATTGGCACCAGCACCATTCCATGATAGGTAAATTCTGCAAATTGGTTATCTGTGACGATTACATAAAGATAATGTCAAAGAAAGGTAATCTAATGTTGTCTTTCGTTATTGAACGATGTGAGGACGATGAACTTAATGTGAATTAGAATGATAGGTTTGGATTATAGTTGGATAAAATTGCCAAGAACATTTTGTGATTGGCGTTGGTATAAAGATTCGCACATGGTGCTTCTGTACCTGCATATTCTTCTTCACGCCTCATTTTCCGACAAGGAAATAGGGGAAGTGGTTATCAAGAGAGGACAGATGCTTACAAGCTATGCACAATTGTGCAACAATACAGGTTTGTCATTGCAGACTGTGCGAACCTGCATAAAGAAGTTATTGAAGACAAAACAGATAAAAGTTTTGTCTTGTAAACACCACACTACAATATCTGTCGTAGCGTATGATAGTTTTCAGCCAGAGGGCAAGGACGAACTCAATCCTAATTGGATTAAGTTGTATCGCAAGATAGAAGATTGGCGTTGGTATAAGGATGCCTTAACCTTTCATCTGTTCATACACCTGTTGCTGACTGTTAACTTCTGTCCTTCTGCGAATGGTGAGAATATTCTTGGAAGAGGTCAAATAATGGTGACAAGAAGGTCTCTGACAGAATCGACCAACATATCTGACAGGAGTATCAGAACGTGTATAGAGAAGTTGCAAAAATCTAAAGAAATATTAATTTCTCAAAAAGCGACCAACCGCCCACATATCATAACTATCTGTAATTATGATAGTTACCAGTCTGGATTTGCACCTTCTAACATACAGCTAACATACAACCAACATACAACTAACATTCAGTGTGAAAGTGTGCAGCAAGCCTTGGTTTTCGCCTCAAAAAGCGACCAACCGAATTTGGATGTAAACACCTGTGGTGCAATGGGTTACATTGACAATGATACTCTAACTAACACACAGCTAACATACAACCAACATACAGCTAACACACAGCTAACACACGACCAACAAACAGATAACATACAAGTAACAACATATAAGAATATAAGAAATAAAGAAATAAAGAAAAATATATCATCAACATCCGCGCGTGCGAGAGAAGTTGAGAATTTTGAAGTTTTGGATGGAAAAGAAGAGAAAGAAAACCAACAAAAGAAAGCAAGGAAAGAAAGTTTCCTGGAGCTTTTGGAGCAGGACAAGCTTTGGCTTGAAGCTATCGCAAGAAAGTTCTCTCTCGCCAGAGTGGAACTTGTAAAGTGTAGGTTGGAGGATTTCGATTTAGACATGATATGTCGAGGAAAGACTACCCATACGGACATTCAAGATTACAAGAGCCATTTTGTAGATTGGCTCTATAAGAACAATAGTGCAACATCAAAAAGTAATAATCAATATGGAGTTTCTAAACAAGACAAGCAAACTGGAAGTAGATTTGTTCCTAAGTCGTCTGAAGGAGAAGTCTATACCCAATCTTTCTAAGCTGCCGATTGATGAAGACCTTTGCAAGCGAGGCTTGCAATGTGCATTTGAGAAAGTCGTGGAAAGCGGTTTTCATCATTATATAAGAAATGAGCAGCAGAGCAAACAGTTGGAAGCAGTTGCCAATTGGCTTGTCTCACCTGAAAAGAAATGGGGTCTGCTGCTGAATGGCATTCCTGGCAATGGAAAGACAACAACCCTTATGGCAATAAGAAAAGTTATCAAAGCTTTGGAACTTGAAGATCCTAACCCGATTTCAGAGAACAAGGTGTTAGGCTTTAGATGCCCAACGGCAAAAGAACTATGTGAGATTGTCATCAAAGACAAAACTGCATTCAAGCAATACATGAACTCCACTCTACTTGGTATAGATGAGTTTGGCTTGGAGCCGACTATTGTCTCTTCATACGGCAATGAATACACTCCAGTTTCCGACATTCTGGCTTATAGATACGAGGCTCGTTTGCCAACTATAATGACAACAAATATTGCAAATGTGGAAATTCGCCCTAAGTATGGAGACAGAATAGCTGCAAGAATGAATGAAATGTTTGACATCGTCGTTATGCCAGACATTGATTTTAGAGTTAAGGTTAATGAATAAACGTTTTTAAATAAATTATAATTAGGATGGAAGAAGCTAAGAAAATATTGCAAAAGACCCATGGGGGGCTTGACGTTTTCAAGCACTACCTTGGCGATGACTGCACCGCCCAGTTTTTCCGCAATCCTTATCGAAAGGACAAAAGGGCATCTTGCCGTCTGTACAAGAACGAGTCTGGAGGAGATAGTTACTACTATTTCCTTCAAGACTTCGGTGATAGCAAATTCTGTGGTAATTGTTTTGTTATTGTTGCGAAATTGCTTGACTATAACTTAACCACAGATTTCAAGCGACTTCTTGAACAGATTGACCGAGATCTGCAGCTCAATGTGTTTTCATCTTATGATGATGGTTTTCATAGCAAACAGGTGAAGCTGAAAAAGGTTATAGCCTGTGGTAGCAAGGAAAAACAATGTTCCATTTCTGAGTTCAAACCTATAACAAAGCATTTTTCGGACAAAGAGTTGGAATATTGGCAACGTTATGGGATAGATGAGAAAACGCTGCTGAGATACGACGTGAAAAGTATCAAAAGCTGTTCGTTTGTCAAAACAGACGGAAAGAAATTTGCTATCGTAAGCAGTGAACTTGTTCCTATATTTGCATATTACTTCAATGGAGGGCTTGGCATCAAATTTTATCGTCCAAAGTCTGAATATCGTTTCATGTATGCTGGTGACTTACCCAAGCCATATATTTTCGGATGGAACAAATTGCCTACATCTGGAGAACGTGTATTCATAACAGGCGGTGAGAAAGACGTGCTTTCGCTTGCTGCTCATGGTTTTTATGGCATAGCCTTCAACAGCGAGACTGCAAAGGTGCCGGAAGATAAGTTGAAAGAACTTTCTGAGCGTTTCAAGGAAATAATCTTTCTGTACGATTCAGATGAAACAGGCATCAAGGAGTCGAAAGAACGAGTCGAAGACTTCAAAAATAGATACAATGTATCTCGTCTTCAATTACCATTGGAAGGTAGCAAGAAAGAGAAAGACATCAGTGACTATTTCGCCATAGGCAATACAACGGAAGATTTTATCAAACTCATTAATGGAAAATAATTATGGATAAAAATGTTTGTGATAATACATTGGTCTTTGGTAGCAGCTATGTTAGAAGCTGTATTGAAGTGCCTTCTTTGAAAGCAGGAAGAGCGAAATGGAAGGCTTTCTATGATAAGTTCCCTTGGCTAAAAGGTCAACCTTTCTATCTTAGACGTTCATGCTTCTGGGATGGAGGTGAAAGAAATTTGAAGGGAATAAAGATAAAACTTAAAAAGATATAAGTATGAAAAAAATGTATTGGGACTTACTTTCAATGAGTACAATATTTCTATGGCTGTCAATTTGGATATGGTGTGATGATTGCGTTATTGTTCGTAATATTGCAGCCGTAGCAGGGTTGTTGGATATGACTATCTCTGAAATAATATTTATTGCAAACAAGTGGGAACGTATAGAACAATGCGTAAGTAAGGCTGAAGAATCATACACATTAGCACACAAAAACGATAACCCTCTTAATAGGGTTTTACAGATGAACTTTATAGAGAAGAACGTCTATACATTCGTTTTCAGCTTTACAAGTGGCATGTTTATGGTCTGCGAAGTTATCTTTGCTGCTTACCTTGGATGGAAATATAGCGGTTTGGTTTTCATAAAAAGTCTTGGTATGTTTCTAATCTTCATACAGATGTTTGGTCTCTTTTTTTCCATTCATTGTATCGTGGAAAGTTTTGTGGTTAAAAGAAAAATCAAAAGACTTTTATATAAATAGACCAACAAGACAAAAACTGTTTCAAGTAGTAATGAAGTCTTCAATTACCATTGGAAGGTAGCAAGAAAGAGAAAGACATCAGTGACTATTTCGCCATAGGTAATACAACGGAAGATTTTATCAAACTCATTAATGAAAAAAGAACATGAAAATTTCAAAAAGAAGAGTAGAATACAGTCATTTAGAAGGTAATCTTCGCCTTGTATCTATGACAGACGAAGAACGAAAAGAGTTGGCACAGCAGCACAATACAGAAAAATGGGTAATCTCTCCCAACCTCTATTTCGTTGAATTTTCCTCGTTCAACAGAAACTACAGAGGGTATGGCATCAGAAATGTTAATGGGGGGATAGAGTTCATTAATCCACTTTATATGAAAAATCCTATAACATTGGATAACAAAGGATATGTTTTTGTTGCTCACTCTAAAGACGACAGCAAAAAGCATTGCTGTCTATTTTGGGAGTTTACGGATTATCTTGCTTATCTCTCCATCCAGAAGAAACATTTTCTGAATCTTCCTAAAGACTGCGACTGTTTCATTATGTCTGATGTAAGAAACTTCATACCCATGGTAGTTGATACAGACGATTATGAGAATATTTATATGTTCTTCCCAAATAATGACACTGGCTATACTATAGCCAAAACCATACAGAACCGCAATTTCAAGCATGTGCATGACTGTAGTCTTCTGTATGCAGCCAATGAAACATTGCATGATTTTGCCCATGCCTATTTGGAAGAAGTCAACAAATAAAGGGTATAACAGCATGAAGATACTTTGCATAGCACTTGGTGTGGTCATCATTGCAATCGCAATAGCTTTTATATATGAGATAAAGCATACGTATCGTGATGGTGACCTTTGGAAAAAATGAATGAATCGTCCGCATTTATGCGGCTACTAAAAAGTTATATATATGATAGACAATGTTTTTACTATTATCCATTGTAAAAATGGATTGGAAAAGACTCCTGAGTATTGGCAGAAAGCTGATTTCGAGGAGAAGTTTAAGGAGCTTACAGATAGGGTTATACAACATAAGCATTTTACCCCTACTGCCAGAATGAAGATAATCAGAAAGATGTCCTTTTTGATTAAGGCATCCACTACGATTGAGCAACTTCTCGCCTTGTCTGACAAGTTGAGAGACAAGTTCAATATCGATTGTTTTCAAATTGCTATAGACAGAACTGATAGCAAGGCTCACATGCTATTCGGTTTCATTGATGAGAACGGTTCAAGTATATACTTCAACTGGCTCAACGAGATAAGAATATCTGTAATGATTCTTAATGAATTAAATTTACCTCGACCTAAGAGTGTGCAAATGTGGCTAAGATATTTCCTGGCTTATTCGTTTGAACATGATCATGAGATATTCCAGAAGCAATTGGCAGCCTTGGAACATGGGGAAATAGATAAGATTAATCTTCCTTTTATGCGTGATGTCCTGCACTATGCAGAAGCTATGTGTAAAGGACAATTAAAATAGGAAATTATGGATAAGACGTTTGTTTTTAACAAGAATAATATCTGTACCAATCCCAATACTCCAATTTCATGGATTAGTGAAGGAAAGTCTTCTATAGGATGGTCTTTTGATGTCTTTACCGCATTAACTCCTAAAGGATGGGTATGTGGGCTTGATTGCAAGATGGGAGATTCCTGTGCAAGCTGCGGTTGCAACAGAAAGAGTCGTGAGTTGTATGGCTCCCAGAAGGAAGCAATTTACAATTCTCTTAGACGTTTAGAGAGACTTGCTTTAGAAAAGAAAAAAAGCAAGTCTCAAAAAGAAATGTTGTCTGAAATCAGAAAAGTCATCAACTTATATGATATACGACAACTCGAATTGTTTGACTAAATAAAAAAAGGTATATCAATGAAAAAGATTAATGGTATCAGTTTGCTGCACGGCATAGCTATTCTTTCAGGTATAGGTATCGTAGGAATATTCGCTTGGTGCAATGAGTCAATAAACGAAGGTGGAAGGGGCATTACGCCGACCTTGCTTTTCGTTGTCTATGTTCTATTGCTGCTTGCTTGTAATGCGGAAATTATTGCGTCAGACGAGAACTTCAAGAGAGTGTTTGACAGAACAAAGAAGGTCTATGACATAGCCAAGAATAACGCTTCCGTGGAAGGCATAAACTTGTATAACTTCGAATACGACAAAAAATGCAAAACAGTTATTTTTGTCATATTCGGATTCTTACTTGTGGCTTTATGGCTTGCAATACACTTCACGCTGATAAGAAGTCTTATATTGGCGTTGCTGATTTCCATCGGATTGTCTTATATGATTATTACATTAGTTTTGGTAGCTTGGAACTTAGCGGCAATAAGAAAATTAAACAAAACAAGAATGAAGTTGGGAAGTAAAAATTAAAGATATGATTACAGAATTTGAAAAAGGACAATGGTCGGTCATTCAGAATGTCATAACCTTTATGGAGGATGATCAGACCGCTATGGAGCTTTGTAGAGAGGCAGGTTTTGGTAAGAAGAAAATTCTTGAGCTGGAAAAGGATTCAGATACATTTATTAAAGAAATCAAAGCTTTTCTGAAACGAGAAGGACATTTATTGGAGGACTAAACCATGATGGTAAGTATTACTAAAGCGGAATATGAGGCAATCATGTTTTGCAGAGAACAGGTCACTGGAGCAATAGAAGGAGCCTCGGATGAAAACTATGTAAAAGAAGCATCAGAGGCTATTGAGGGAATAGTTTCCTTTCGCAAGAAATATCTGAAAGCCGTTGCCAAGCAGGATCGCCTGGCAACAGCAAAACAAGCAGTGAAGAAATTATATCCAGACATTAAGGGACAAATGTTTAACAAATTGGTAAGAATCGTTGCCAAACAAATGGATGACAAATGAAAAGTAGAAATTATTACACAAGAGGATTTAGACAAAACAAGATGGTGGGGAACATCCTGCAGTCTTGAAACTGATCAGTTTGAAGTTTCATTCTGTGACACGACTAACTGCATTCCAAAGCTAACAATGATTATAAAATACAAGGTTAGAAACGGCAAGAAGGTGTGGCATAGTCAAGTTGTTAGATATGTTTGCAACGGCATCTACTACAAGAACAAAAAAGATCTTCTTGAAAGATGTAATGTAGTATTTAATTTTATCAAGTAATGGAAAAGGAAGTTTTGACTCTGCATCTTGCAGAACCTTGGTATTCGATGATTGTATCTGCTGAGAAGATGGAAGAATACAGGGAAATTAAGCCGCATTGGATAAAGCGTTTAACCACCAACTGCGAAGTTCCCTATGATGTGGCAGCAGAAACACATTATGGAGAGGTGCTGTATCGTCCTTATACCCACGTTCTCTTCGTTAAAGGCTATCCGAAAGGTAATAAGCCGTCCGTTGAGAAGAAGATTGTGGATATAACAATTGGCAAGCCCAAGAAAGGACTTTGCCCGAAAGAGTTTTTAAACAAAGAATATTTTATCATTAAATTCAAGTAAATATGAGTGATTTTGTAATTCTCATGGTGCAAACATTAAACATTTTAGCAAGGGTTTCCATGATAGCCCTGATTTGTTTTGCAATTTATGCTTTCATCTTTATACCTGTCTTTAGTTTGAAATGGTGTGCTTTATATGTATTTTCATTCGTTCTCGTCTTTTGCTTAGAACGTTGGTCTTATAATAATTTTCCTTATTACGATAAAGACCCTTGGAATGACTGATACAAATATCTTTTACGAGACTGGAGATATTCAGTTTAGTACATGCCAAACTATTGTGGTTCCTGTCAATTGTGAAGGAACTATGGATGAAGGAATAGCATCAATATTCAGAAGACGCTATCCTTATATGTTTGAGCGTTACAAATGGATATGTGAACAAGGTCTTCTTGCCCCCGGCAAACTCTGGATATACAATTCCCCATCGAAGCGCAAGATATTAATATTTCCTGTTCTGCAACATGGCGAAGAAATATATAGATATATGGAGTTAGGCTTGGCTAAATTTCTTGCCACATATCAGGAGAAAGGAATCACATCGGTTGCCTTTCCTTTGTTCAATCCAACTGGTACAACAGAAAAGGATGTTTTAGGGCTTATGTCATACTATTTAGCTAAGTGTGATATAGCAGTAGAGATATATACAGAGTATATTCCTCGTTCCCAAACACTTGTGCCACTACTGGAGCGACTATGTGGAAAATTTACAGATAAAGAAATCTACAATATCAAGAAGAAGCTCTGCTTCGAGGTGGATTAATACAAAAGAAAAACGGTCATCATTCTCACGAACAACAACCGCCATACTTGGATGAACCTATGACAATCCACCTTTAAAACTTCAAATTTGATTATAGTTGTGTGGAGTGCAGGGAATCGAACCCCATTTCAACCAACCACTTAATTATATCACCAAGCAGCCCTTTGAACACCCCTAAAAGAACCCCTCGATGCTCACGCACAGAGGGATAATAGCACTACTGAAATGCTTAATGATTGATGTTTCTTTCAATATGTCAATTTCACTATTTATCCTTGACGCAGTTACACAATGGCTTATCGCCCATTATGTTTGTCATGCAGCCATGCCTTCTGTTCGTAGCTGAGTCCATCCCAGCTTTCCTTGCGTTTCTTGCCGCCTGAATGTGTCATAGCCTTACCGAAGCCCTTGAAGAGCCATGCCATGAATAACCATAAAAATACTGTTCCCATATCTATAAACTTTAACTGGTTCTACAAAATGATTTCTACTTCACTGAGAATGTGGCGATACTGTCAAAACCGTTAGCCACCACTCCATATTCTCCTGCTGGCAGGTCATGGAGAGTTACGAGGTAAGATGAAGATCCATACTTCTTCGCCTCGTAATCAACGGTGGTGAAATTGGTGGTAGCCGATGCGCTGCCGAAGCCGATGTCTGCCATCTTGAATCTGCGTTCCTTCTTCTTGGTTTCGAACTTGAAGATGCCGAAGGCGTTCTTTGGCTCCTCGCTGTTGTCCTTCACACGGATGATGATGGAGAACTTCTTGGAGGAAATCTTGTTAGGGCTTTCTGCTCCCTTCACTGTGAGGTAAGCTTTAGTTCTGTCAAGAAGGGAAGCTCCTGGAATTGGAACCAGGGCGAAAGCTGAAGACTTTGCCTTGTGTTCTCCAGTTTCCTTCTGGAGAAGCGTTGTGGTGCTGTCTGCGTTAATGACAGCTACCTGTCCTTTATACTCTGGTTCTGTAATGTTCTGAGCAAATCCTAATGTTGCAGTCAAGAACAATGCTGATGTCAATATCAAATGCTTCATACCTTAATATATTGTTTTATTAATTAATTACACTGCAAAGATACAAAAAATTAATGAAATACGCAAGTTTTTCATAGAAATATTTCTATATTTAAGAAAATATTTATATCTTTGCAGTCGTATTTAAGGAAATACGACAATACGGCAATATAACAATATATAAATAAGGTAATATGAAACAAGCAAAGATTATTTCTATCGCTAACCACAAGGGTGGTGTCGGTAAAACAACCACAACGGCAAGTGTGGGTTCAATTCTTGCCACTAAGGGGTACAAGGTTCTTGTCATCGACCTCGATGCACAGGCAAACTTGACAAGTTCACTCATTAAGGGAGAGGTTTCTGCATCAATATATGATGCAATGAAAAAATCCACTGCACTTCCTATATATAGAGTTAATGAGAAGACAGAGTTGGATTTAGTTCCTGCATCCCTTGAACTTGCTCAGGCAGATTTTGAAATGGCTTCAAAAATAGCCAGAGAAAGAATTCTTGCCAATCTTTTAGAAGATTACAAGGACAAGTACGATTATATCATTATGGATTGTCCACCTTCCCTTGGTCTTATGACATTCAATGCCATTACGGCATCTGATTATGTGATTATCCCATTGGTTGCAGAAATACTACCATTCAACGGATTGAAGATGATTTCAGACTTTATAGGTCAGTTGAAGAAGTATCTGAACCCTAAAATTGAAATATTGGGTATTCTCATCACACGATGGGAATCAACCAATCTCAGCAAGGGTATCGAGGAGCGTCTTCGCAATAATTTGGGAGAAAAAATATTCACGACTAAAATTCGCAAGAACGTGACTATCGCCCAAGCACCATTGGAAGCTACCAACATAGTTGAGTATGACCCAAAGAGCAATGGAGCTATCGACTATCAGGCATTTACAGACGAGATTTTGGAGAGAATGAAATAGTTCTCTCCTTAAAATGTTAAGTTATGACACAAGAACAATTAAATACGCTAAGAGAATTACTTGCCGACTTCAAGAGCGAATACACCGACATCGACAATGATGGCTACTGGAATGTAGAAGAAGTTGAAGGGCTTGTAGATTCAGCAATAAGCGACAACAATACAAATCAGTAACAAAAAATGGGAAAGGGAATAAATATTAATGCCATGGATAAACTCTTCTCTGGTCTTTCAGGAAATGAAGAGAATATGTCCATCGAACATGAGCAAGCCAATGAGGAAAGCCATACTTCTGAGCCTTCAAAGCAATCACAAAAAAGCAAAGGTAACAGACATCAGCCAGTCAAGCAACATATCTGCACAATAGTTAATGCTGATAGCTTGAACAAGATACGTGCTATCGCAAAAACAGAAGGACTTACAATCAATTCAATCATTGACCTTGGTTTGGATCTTGTCATCAAGAAGTACGAGGAACTTCACGGAACAATACAGGTAAAGAAGCCAAAGAAAGGTGATGTGGGAAAAGTATTCAATCTCTAATAACGGCATTATGGATGGAATGGAGATATTCAAACAGGATGTTTGCAGAGCAGCTTTAGAGTGTAACGCCAATCTTGTTGTCGTGTACAATGGAAAGAAGGCATTTTGGTATTATGAGCAGCTACAGGCTTTAGTTGTTGAATATCCAAACAAGAGTATAACCTTATTGGAGTTTTGTGTTGCAACAGAAAAAGTTGGTGATAAATGTTCCAAAGAAACGACTAAATGTTCTTTCAGTTTTGTTGCGAGAAATGTACCAAGAGAAGAAGCCCTCTCAGAACATTAAAATAAAAAGAAAGAAGTAGGATAAAGGACTCAGCCATATCTTCTGCTTCTTTCTTTTTTTCTTATTACTCTGTAATCTCTGGCAATTCATCAAGAAGGCTGTCTATTGAGCCAAATTCAAGAAAAGCATAGCCTGTTTCAACAACTTCTCCGCTTTCCAAATCTTTAATAAAAATGCCACAATCATAGCCAAGATTTTCTGTAATCCTACACACCTCATAATCGCTTGTATAATCACTATGTTTCGGACTCGCCACAATTCGTGGACGTGGTTCGTCGTTTTCATCCCAATCATATTGATGATTAGGAAATTTCTGCAAGGCATTTTTAAGCGCAACAACTTCCTTGTCCCTTATTGCCTTGTACATCATGTAAAAATCTGTATGTTCCATAATATGTTAGTTATGGAACGGTGGTTAGCCGTTCCGTTACCTTTTAGTTGTTGTCTGTTGCTATATCATGTATAAAGCAGTCATTTTTGCCGAACATAATAATAACAGCTACAGCAGACACAACCACACCAGAGAAGAAGAGCCATACCGAAATCCACTCTGCTAAGAAACGACCGAAGATACCAGCTATGGCAAACATCATCAATGCAAAACCTAATAGACAGAAAACGCAAATAGCATCTTCTACACTCATTTTCTTGTAAAAATTCAAAATCTTTCCCATAATCAATTTTGCTTTTAAAGGGTTCAACAATAAAATTATTCTGGATTTCCTGATTCATCTGCCTTTTTAAAGACTTTCCGTTTCGTTCAATCCGAGATTTTTTTTAGAATCATTCCGGCATAACCGTCATCACCTAAGCCTTTTTACGTGCTTTATAAGATGGCAGCCCAATAAGGCAGTAAGCCAAACAATCGGTAGAGAATTTTTGTAGAATACCCAATCTCTGATTGCGGAAGTCTGCTGCAAAAAATCTTCGCCGATAGGGAGAGCATCGACTGGTGTTTGGTATCTGCCTGGGCTGCCATACCTTTGCACGTTAAAAAGCTATGATGATGGTTAACGGCACTACCTATGCTAAAAAAATTGAGGTTGAACACAAGAAACGGAAACAGAAATATAGATATAAAAATAAGAAAAGCACAATAAATATTCCATATACACGTTATAAAGAATATATAGTATTATTAATTAATGAATTGATATATAGATGGAAAGAAAAAGTTGTAAGATTATACATGTGCATTTCCTAACCACTCATAAGAACTTCTACTTTGGCAGTGTTACTGCCATCTTCAAGAAGTTCAGCGAAGAAGAAATAGGATATAGTAAGGAATATATCAGCCACGCTCTGGTGGAAGATGGAAATCACCTTCTATCCAAAAAGGTATTGATAATAAGATCACGTTTGATTAGATAAGAATATCATAATAAAAATCGGAAAACCATCGGAGATACCGCTTTGCAGGTGAAGCTGAATGGTTCGCCTGATGGCTGCGACCGATGAGGAAGCAGCCCGAAAAAATGCTCTTGCTTTTAAATAGAAGCAAGAGCATCATTTATTATGCCACAAATTTAAACTCGTGTTGAGGAGAGGTGGTTAAGCTCTCCGTTACCTATAAATTATTCATTTGTTCTATCCAATACACTTTCATGTCTTTAGATTTTATTCCTAAAGCTAAAAGTTTTGCTTTCATTTCTTCAAGTTCTGAATTATACATTACCTCAATATAGCCCTCAGCTTTTATAAAAGGTTCACCTTTTTCGGGTTCTGATTTGTATTCCAATCTTAATCTTGCCATATTCAATTTTGCTTGTAAGGGAGTAACCCCTCGTTTATTCTATGCCACAAATTTAAACTCGTGTATGCTTATGTAATCATCATCATATTCGTGTTCTTCGTTCCACTTATCAATATCAGCAATAGTAACAGTATCACGTTTAATACGAACAGCGGCGTATGCCAAAGCTTCCTCTTCCGACTTGAACTCCTCGTATTCATCCTCTCCTTCTATACAAGAAGCCACAATGAAATGGTAGGCAAAGTATTTGCCGTCAATGTCATTTGTGGCATAAACTTCACATCCATCTTCCTCAACAATGTAGTACACTTTCATACCATTATAGTGTTTTTCAAGAAGATGCCTGAAATCTGTTGCACCCCAAGCCTCCTGTGCCTCGATGCAAAGAAGACCATCCGACAATTCGCAGGACTGGATAAATCCACGAAGGTAACTTTCACCCTTTTCTATGCCAAGAGCCAATATAATATTACCTTCCCAATCCTTTGACGCACCATCCTCCATTACAGGGCGTTCGCTATTGTCGAACGCCTTGCAGAGGTTATATATTTCCTGAAGGTCTTTTTGATTACCCTCAATACGATAGTCTGTTCTTGCCCAATTTGCCATAATTCATTACTTTAAATGGTTGGATAATAAAGTTCTTTCTCACTAAGATGCTTGATAGTTTCATCCGCCAACTTGCAAGCCCACTCATCACGTGGGTCATAATAGCCCTTTTGATAGTTGGCTGCCAACTGCTCGATGAAGTACATTGCGACCTTGAATTTCTCTTGAACCAAGAAACGGTGGTCATTGGCAAGCTCAATGCCTGTCTTCTTTGCACTGCTCATCTTGCCATTAACGAAACGAGAAAACTCGTCTGCAAACTGCTTGTCATTCTCACTGATAATTGAATAATCTGTCATAATCAAATTTGCTTTAAAGGGTTCAACAATAAAATTATTCTGGATTTCCTGA
>ENA-ORUV01000084-ORUV01000084.1-human-gut-metagenome-genome-assembly--contig:-NODE-84-length-76485-cov-68.6802_pt1 | contig 76485 bp, 74 predicted proteins | sample MGYA00242089_ERZ509229 | MGnify/ENA primary metagenome ERZ509229 (study PRJEB26280, sample SAMEA2338805) | human gut metagenome | biome: human gut; feature: human-associated habitat; material: faeces...
TCCACAATCTGAAGGCAATGGTGGGTGCAGAATATCAGAAGGATATCCGAACGGGTTTCTGGACTTCTGCCAAGGGAATTACCAACAACGGGATGTATTATCACAATATAGGTGCTGCCGCCTCTCGTCCTTATGGAGGAACGGATAGCAACTATGAAGATCTGGCCTTAGCTTCTGTGATGGGGAATATCGACTACACCTTATTAAATAAATATAGCCTTTCGGTTTCCATGCGTGGTGATGGTTCTTCGATGGTGGGCGATGATCATACTTGGGGTTTCTTCCCATCCATCTCTCTTTCCTGGGATATGAAACAGGAAGAATGGCTCCGTCATATCAAGGATATTACGATGCTGAAACTCCGCACGGGCTATGGTAGGTCGGGTAATCTTGGTGGCATATCTGCTTATACCACGATGAATACGGTGAGACAGAACGGCATTGTTTCGGTGAACAGTTCGCCTACGGTGACGATGGGGATGATCAGCAACAACAATCCTGATTTGAAATGGGAAACACGTGCTACCTGGAACCTGGGTGCTGACCTCGGCTTGTGGAATAACCGACTGGTTCTGACGGCTGAATATTACTATTCCAAGACTACGGATATGCTTTATGCCTATGACGTGCCTGTACCTCCATTCGCCTACGATAAACTGTTGGCGAATATCGGTTCGATGAGCAATCAGGGTTTAGAGATAGGCTTTTCTTTCACTCCTATCCAGAAGAAGGACATGGAACTGAACATCAATATGAATCTCTCTTGGCAGAAGAATAAACTCCTGTCGTTGAGCGGTGAATATGCTGGTATGCAGATGTCGGCAGCTGATGTGACGGCGATGGGTGCCTTGTCGGGTGCCGGGCAGCATGGCGGTTATAATAATGTGGTCTATCAGATTGTGGGACAGCCGCTTGGTGTGTTCTATCTGCCTCATTGCAAGGGACTCGTGGAAGATGGCAACGGACATTATCGTTATGACATCGAAGACCTGGATCAGAATGGAACCGTTGATTTGAGTGATGGTGGCGATAGATATATTGCCGGACAGGCTACTCCTAAAGTAACGTTGGGCTCCAATATCAGTTTCCGTTATCGCGACTGGTATCTCTCTCTGCAGATGAATGGTGCTTTCGGACATAAGATTTTCAACGGCACAGGATTGGCATACACCAATATGTCGAGTTTCCCGGATTACAATGTACTGAAGGGGGCACCAGAGAAGAATATCGTAGATCAGAATGTTTCTGATTATTGGCTGGAGAATGGTGATTATCTCAACTTCGAGTATCTTACCCTCGGCTACGACATTCCTATCAAGAAAGGGGTGATACAATCGCTCAGGGTATCAGCGAGCGTGAATAATCTTGCCACAATCACCAGTTACAGCGGATTGACTCCGATGATCAACAGTTATGTGGTAAACAGCACGATGGGTATAGATGATAAGCGGACTTATCCTCTTTACAGAACCTTCTCGCTGGGTCTAAGTGTTCAATTCTAATAATAGATGAGTATGAAACGATATAGAATATTATCTGTTCTGATGGCAGTCTTGGCATTGACATCGTGTTTGAATGAGCATCCGAAAGATCAGCTCGACGAGGATGCCATCTATGGTTCTGCATCGGAGATTTATACCAATGCCGTAGCTTCACTCTATAATTATATAGGTGGAGCCAACGAGAGTGAAGGTATTCAGGGAACTTGTCGCGGCATCTACGATTATAATACGCTGACCACTGATGAGGCTATCATTCCAATCCGTGGCGGCGACTGGTATGATGGTGGTTTGTGGAATGCCATGTATCAGCATCGGTGGACTGAAGATGATGCTTCACTCTATGATACCTGGAAGTATCTCTATAAAGTGATAGTTCTGGCTAATAAGTCGCTTGACATCATTGATGCCAAGTCTTCCATGCTTACTGCCAGCCAGAAAGACAAATTCAAGGCTGAGGTTAGGGCTATCAGGGCTTTGATGTATTATGAGGCGATGGATATGTTTGGCAGGATTCCTGTTGTCTTGTCTTCGGGAGAATCGGAAATCTATCAAACTGCCTCGAAAATGCCAGATATCTCTTTGACAGATACGAATCTGTCGGCACAGAGCGAGCGAAGTGAAACTTTCCGGTTTATCTTCAGTGAACTGCAGCAGGTACTTCCTTATCTGTCGGAAGAACATAGTAATAAGGAAGGAAATTATTATGGCAGGATTACGCAGCCTGTAGTCAATTTCCTTTTGGCAAAGTTGGCTTTGAATGCAGAAATATATATGTTTGATGATTGGACCGAGGGGTATGCTAAGCGTCCGAAGGGTAAGGATATTTATTTTATGGTGCAAACAGCCGATGGGGCTTATTCTCTGAAAGGCGGTAAGGCAAGCGAGCATCGCAGCATGAAGTTGAATGCCTGGGAAACCTGCATTTATTATTGTGATAAACTGGCGAGCGAAGGTTATGATTTGGAAGAAGATGATGCTTTCAATTTCTCTACGCATAATGAGACATCGAAGGAGAATATCTTCACGATTCCGATGGATAAGAATATCTATACCAATCAGTTCCATTATCTCTTCCGCTCTTATCACTATACACATGGCGGAGCCTTGGGATGGGGTAGTGAGAATGGTACTTGCGCCACAATCTCTACCATGAAAGCAAACCGCTATGGCGAAGCTGATGAAGATACCCGTTGCAGGATGAACTTTGTGGCAGGTGTGGTGGAAGTAGATGGTGAAAAACTTCTGATGGATAATGGTAAGCCATTGGAATATCAGCCTTTCGAAGTGACTCAGAACCTGACCAACAGCAAGTATATCAAGACGGCTGGAGCGAGAATGGCAAAATATGAAGTAGATAGAACTTCGTATATGGATGGTAAGTTGCAGAGCAATGACATCGTTCTTTTCCGCTATGCAGACGTATTGTTGATGAAAGCGGAGGCCAAGGTTCGAAATGGAGGAGAGGGTAATGTGGAACTGAATAGGGTTCGTTCTCGTGTAGGTATGCCAAACCGACAGGCTACGCTCGACAATATCCTGGAAGAACGATTATTAGAATTGGTGTGGGAAGGTTGGCGTCGTCAGGATCTTATCCGTTTCGGAAAGTTTACTGCAGCCTATGATCTTCGTATTCCTTTAGCTGGTGAGTCATCGGGTTATACCACCGTTTTCCCAATTCCTAAGAAATGTATGGAATTGAATAAAAAGTTGGTGCAGAACAAGGGGTATGAGAAATCATTATAAAGAGGTTTATACAAAAAATCATCGGATTCCGCAGAATCCGATGATTTTTTGTTATAACTGATAAAACTTCGTGAAAGCCTTGACGCAATACTCGTGGTCGATTACGCTACCTGTTTCTCGACAACTGTGCATGGCGAGGATGGCATTACCCATATCTACACCCTTTAAAGGAATAGAAGAAGCAAGGATGTTACCAAGCGTACTTCCACCAGCTACATCACTGTGGTTTACAAATCGTTGGCATGGTACTCCGGCTGCATCGCAGATGCTGGCAAAGATGGCTGCTGATACAGCATCGCTTGCATACTTTTGTGCTGCGTTGAACTTGATGACTGGACCGCCGCCAAGCATTGGATGATTGGTCGGGTCGAACTTCTCACTATAATTAGGATGCCAAGCGTGGGCATTATCAGCAGAAATCATGAAAGCACGTTCTACTGCCTGGTAGTAAGCCTCCTCTGTGCCGCTCTGAGCAAGGGCAATGCGCTGGAGCATATGAGAGAGGAATGGACTTCCGGCACCCTGCTTGGTCTGAGATCCCGTTTCCTCATTGTCGAAGATGGCGAGAACGCGAGTTGTTTCAAATGCCGAAGTATCAGATGATGAAGTGGCATCTGCTGCAATCATCGCCTCTACACCTGCCCAGCACATAGACAGATCGTCAAGTCTTCCTGAAGAGATGAATTCCTGATGCACACCGAAGGTGCAGGCTGGAGTGGCATCAGCCAGATAGAGGTCGAAGTCGAGAATATCTTCTTTCTTGATATTCAGTTCGCCTGTAATTACATTCATCAGGAGATTTCCCTTCTCCAGTTCATCATTGATGATACCCAGGATAGGGAGAACATCCTTTTGCTTGCTCAATTTTACTCCATCATTCACCTGACGGTTGAAGTGGATGGCAAGATTGCTGATTTGCAGCAATGGACGCTGGATATGAAGAAGGAGTGTCTGAGGATTCATGGCGTTCTCACCTTTTACAATCACTCTACCTGCTAAAGTCAAAGGGCGGTCGAACCAGGTTGACATGATAGGACCACCATACACCTCGGTATTTAGTTTCACGATGCCACCCTCACAAAGCATCTCTGCATTTGGCTTGATGCGGAAGGTAGGAGAATCGCAGTGAGCGCAAATCATGTGGAAACCGCCATCTGCCAATGACTTCTTACCGATTTGGAAAGCATAGATAGAGGAATCGTTCTTGGTAACAAAGAACTTGTCGCCAGCCTCAACCTTACCCAAAGGGTCCTGTGGGTTGATGCGATGGAAACCATTCTTCTCCAATTCTTCAGAGATATTCTTCACTGCTAGAAAGTTTACTGGAGAAGCGTCAAGGAAGGATAATAATCTTTTAATCATATTTTATGTCTTTATTCTGTTTTCAAATTGCCGAATGCAGCTTATCTTATGCAAAGATAATGCAAATGAGCGCATGAAAACTTGTTTTCAAATTGCCGAGTGCAGCTTATCTTATGCAAAAATACAACATTTATTTTATTTTATCTCATAATTCTACTTGTTTTTCATTTTTTTATCAGAATGAACATAGACATGGAATGGAACAGCCGTGGAAGCAAGGAGAACATGAGGCTCAGTTCTTCTTCTTCCAGCCTCAAAGCCAAGCTTTACAAGGCTTCCTGCAAGAATCGTTTCGAAAAATAAAGAGGCATCTTTGAAAAATATATTTATATGAAAATAATGAAGCCTGCTTCAATGCGTGTTGAAGCAGGCTTCGTTGTTGATTGAAGTAAGTTTCGATGGCGAATGAAGCTTACTACGTTTTTATGCTCATTTGTATTCCTTTATGCTCCGTGGAAGAGGTATTCCTTTTGAATCTTCTCCGTGAGTCGAGTAAAGAGTTCTTCCACCAATTCATCTGCCACTTCGATGGCGTGGTTCAGAACCCCATCTGAGAAGTGCTGCAAGAGGTCTTGGGCTTTTATCGGGCACTCCTTGTAAAGCTTCAAGTACTCTGTTTCCATCTCCTTCTGACGTTGGTCGTTCTCAGCCTCCAACTTGGCGTAAGCATCCTTGATGATAGGAGCGAAGGCATTATAGTCGGTCATGCCGAGTGTCATCACCTTGCGGAAACGCCAGTAGGCACTGTCGTCCTTGCATCTGCCATTAGCCACATGGGTGTAAAGCTCAGGGAAGGTTTTTACTCCCTGGTAGAGTGGGAGGAAGACGCTGAGGTCGCCCATGCCGAATGCGACGTAGGTGATGTGACCTATGGCATGAGGCAAATCCTCTCTTACCTGGATGATGTGGGTCTGCGTGGTGCGGAAGATAGATACTGGGCGATAAGGCTCTTTTCCATTCTCATGCAGATATGGATCATGATCGGTATGGTCATAATGGAAACGGAAGGCGGTGCGGAGGTCGGTGAGCGAGATCTTATGCGCAGCCTTGGCAAAGACAGGGAAGGTATTCTTGGTGACATCATTCTGGATGGCTGGTGAGAACATCTGCTGTAAACCCCATACACGTGGATAGTTATAGGTGGTGTCGAGTTCCTCATCACGAGAGTATGCCTTATGGAAATCGAACTTCGCCTTACCATGCTTGTCTTTCTCTGCCTCGGCATCATTTGGATCGTAAAGACCATTCTTCTCGGCAAACTCTATCAAGTCGGGTGCTGCCATGAAGTTCTCCTTGTCCTCTGGTGCGTAATCACGGAAACGGCTTTGGTTACCGGTAACGAAGTACTGGTCCTTTGGCATACGGCAAGCCAACCACTTATGTCCGCAAGCATTCTCCAGATACCATATCTCCTTGTCGTCGATGAATCCGATGCCGAATCCTTCTGCCGAACCATATTGCTCGATGAGCTTGCCCAAGCGTGCAGCTCCCTCACGAGCGGTGTGAACGTATGGCAAAACGATATTGTAGGTGCAGTTCTCGGCAAGTCCATTCTTCACGTATGGGTCAAAGGCAAGTGCTTTATCGCTTGAAAAGATGGTCTCTGTTGAACTCATGCCCACGCCAGCCGTATTGAATCCTGCGCTTCCCCATTCGCCAGGGAATTGGTAATCTGGCAATCCTGTATATCCCAAAGCCTCCTTAGGCAGTGGACAGCGGAATTTGCTGTCCTTTGCCACAAATTTCTCAGAGCCAAACTTTGTATCCTCATGTACTTCGATGTTGATGGCCATCAGTGCATCGAAGTCGCTGGAACGGCAAAGGTATTTGGCGCCATCTGCACTCTGCTTTTCGCCTACGATGATGGTGGTACACTCAGAAGGCAGCTTGCTGGCTCTCTTCTCTACATTCTCGAAAGAATTGTTTATTTCTTTTTTCATAATCGTTATGTTTTATGAATTGTATGGCTGCAAAAATACAGTTTTTCTTTTAAAGTACAAGATATTTTCAGCAAAATTAAACTTTAAGTTCTGTTGCGCAGTGTGCAGCAGAGAATATTCAAGGCATAAAAAGTAAACCAAAATCAGTTCGCTCCAGGGGATATAGTCAAGGTGAGTGTGGATGTAAGGAATAAGTTAAATAACTACAAGAATCTCCTTGGAAGTTTGGCATTATGCTTTTAAAACATTATTTTTGCAAAACGTAATAATTGTAGATTTTTAGAAAAATTCAAAAACAATGGAGATAGTAATCGGAATCATCATAGGGCTTGTCATCGGATTTGTTGTTGGCAAGCTGATGGAAGCTAAAACTGGTGGAGAGGAAAAAACACAACTGATAGCAAAAGTGCAGGTACTGGCGGCTAACATTGAGCAGGATAAACTACATCATGCTTCTGAGATGAAAGGTATGAAAGAATCTCATGCTTCTGAGGTTCAATCCTTAAAAACTCAGATGGAGAACGAGCGACAGTATGCTGCGAAACTTCGGGCAGAAAGCGCCCAGCAGTGGGCGCAGAAACTCGAAAACCTCAAGCAGGAGATGCAGCGGATGAATATCGAGCAGCAGCGGGTGGCTGCAGAACAACTGGCAGCCAAGCAATCGGCTTTGCAGGAAAACAACCGTCTGCAGATGGATGAACTTCTGAAACCGATCAAGGAACAGTTTGCTGATTTCAAGAAATCGGTGGAGGAGAGTAAAACGCAGAATGAAGTAAACAAGAAAGAACTGCAGAATACCTTCGAGGCTACGATGAAACTCTTTCAGCAGGAACAGCAGCAGGCAGTATTGAGCCTGAAAGAGCAAACGTCCAAGATTGGTTCTGATGCAGCCAATCTCACCAAGGCATTGAAGGGAGATAGTAAGATGCAGGGTGACTGGGGAGAAATGGTCTTGGAAACCATCTTGGAGAATAGCGGATTGAGAAAAGACGAGGAGTTCTTTATCCAGGAAAACACCAAGGACGAGAATGGCAAGAATTTCCGTCCGGATGTCATCGTCCGATTCCCGGAAGGAAGAAGTGTGGTCATCGACTCTAAGGTTTCGCTTACTGCCTATACAAATGCCCTTGCAGCTGAGGATGATGCTGAGAGAGAAAGATTGATGAAGGCACATGCACAGAGTGTTCGCAATCATATTGATGAATTGGCTGAGAAAGATTATTCCAAACTGGTAGAGGATGCCATCGGTTTTGTACTGATGTTCATTCCGAATGAAACCAGTTATATCGCTGCTATGAGACAACAACCGGAGTTGAGTCGCTATGCTTATCAGAAGAAAATCATTATTATCTCTCCAAGCAACCTCTTGATGGCGCTACAACTCGCTTATAATCTCTGGCAATATGATCGACAGAATAAGAACGTGGAGAAAATAGTTAAGACTGCTGCCGATTTATATGATAAAGTTGCTGTCTTTGAAGATACTTTTACCAGTATAGGTGATTTAATTACCAGACTCTCTGGAACCTTTGACAAGGCTAAAAAGCAACTTTATGATGGTGCCGGAAATGTGATGCGAAGGGTGGAAAGTCTGAAAGGACTCGGTGTAACTCCAAAGAAACAACTGAAGGCTTTGGAGAAATAAAATGCCTTTTAAGGTGGCCTGTTTTTCATCTACATATATGTTACATAATATATAGGAGTAAATATACATAAAACAATATCAAAAGGATTTCAATATGAAACTAAACGACATTCTTTCTAACAATTTTAATGCTGAAGAATGGGAGGCGAAAGGTTATCAGCTTCCTCAGTATGACATCGCTGCTGTAGCCAAGAAGACTCATGATGAGCCTACTTGGGTTCACTTTGGCGCAGGTAACATTTTCCGTGCGTTCCCTGCCGCTATCCTCAACGATGCACTTAACACGGGTAAGTATGACCGTGGTGTCATCGTGGTTGAAAGTTTTGACTATGAAATTATTGATAAGGCTTATCGTCCTTACAATAACCTCTCTCTTCTCGTAAGCCTCCAGTCTAATGGTACTATTGAGAAGAAGGTCATCGCTTCTATCACAGAGAGTCTCAAGGCCGATAAGCAGTTTGGTGAAGACTGGGCTCGTCTGGTTCAGATCTTCCAGGCTCCAAGTCTGCAGATGGTAACTTTCACCATCACTGAGAAGGGATATTCTTTCAATGATGCAGACTTAGCTCGTGGCCTTGATGCAATATTTGCTATGGGTAAGTTGACTGCCCTCCTTTATGAAAGATACAAGGCTGGTAAGTTGCCTATCACACTTCAATCTACTGATAACTGTTCTCACAATGGCGATCATGTAAAGGCAGGTGTGAAGGCTTATGTTGAGCGCTGGGTGAAGGATGGCATCGTTGAGGCAGGTTTCTTGGATTATATCAACGATAGCAGCAAGGTTACTTATCCTTGGTCTATGATAGATAAGATTACTCCACGTCCTCATGAGAAGGTGCAGGCGATGCTGGCAGAGGATGGCTTTGAGGACAACGAAACCATCATCACCGAAAAACATACTTTTACAGCTCCTTTTGTGAATGCTGAGGAGGTGCAGTACCTCGTTTGTGAGGATACTTATACCAATGGTCGTCCACCATTGGAGTTGGGCGGTGCACTCTATACCACCCGCAAGACGGTGGATGAGGTAGAGACCATGAAGGTAACCACCTGTCTGAACCCGCTGCATACTGCCATGTCTATCTATGGTTGCATGCTCGACTATACTTTGATTTCTGCCGAGATGGCTGATGAGGACCTGCGTGCCTTCATCCAGAAGATGGGTTATATCGAGGCAATGCCTGTGGTAACAGACCCAGGAGTCTTGAATCCATACGAGTTTATCGGTACCGTGATCAATAAGCGTCTGCCAAACCCATTCATGCCAGATGCTCCTCAGCGTATCGCTACTGATACCAGTCAGAAACTCTCTATCCGTTTCGGTGAAACCATCAAAAAGTATATCGCTCGCGGTCTCGACAAGAGTAATCTCGTATTGATTCCATTGGTATTAGCTGGTTATGCCCGTTATCTCAAGGCTTTGGATGACAATCTGGAGCCATTCGAGCCATCTTCCGACCCATTGTTGGCTGAACTTCAGGCTATTGTAGCTCCTCTGGAAGTAGGTAAGGCAGATCAGGACTATTCTTGTCTCAAGAATCTCTATACCCGTAAGGATGTATTTGGTCTCGATCTCTACGAAGCAGGTTTCGGAGAGCAGATAGAAGGCATGGTGAAGGAACTCTTTGTCGGCAAGGGTGCAGTAAGAAAGACATTGCATAAGTATGTTTCTGCGAGATAATTCATTTTCAAACTTATACATTATATAATATATGGAAAGAACATGGCGCTGGTTTGGCAAGAAAGATAAGATTACGCTTGCACAGTTGAAACAGATAGGTGTTGAGGGCATCGTTACCGCATTGCACGATGTTCCTCTGGGCGAGGTTTGGACACGTGAGAAGATTCATGAACTCAAGGAGTACATTGAATCTTACGGTATGAAATGGAGCGTGGTAGAGTCTTTGCCTGTGGTTGAAACCTTGAAATATGGCGGTCCTGACCGTGACCATCAGATTGAGGTTTATAAGGAGAGTCTCCGCAACTTAGGTGAGGAAGGCATCAAGTGCATCTGTTACAACTTCATGCCGGTTTTGGACTGGGCACGTACCGATTTGGCACATGAGAATCCTAACGGAGCCAACAACCTCTATATGAACTGGGGCGAGTTTGCCTACTTCGATATCTATATCCTGCAGCGTGAAGGCGCTCGTGAAGATTGGGCTGAGTTCTCTAAGGAACACAAGTGGGGTAGAGACCTCGTGGCTGAGGCTGATGAAATCAAGAATACTTCTACACCAGAGCAGGATCATGCTTTGGTAGAGAACATCATCATCAAGACCCAGGGTTTTGTATCCGGTAATTTCAGTGAGGGTGATGCTGCTCCTGTACAGAAGTTCCGCGACCTCTTGAAACTTTATGATGGCATTGACAAGAAGAAGTTGCAGGAGAATATGAAATACTGGCTGGAGGCAATCATGCCTATCTGCGATGAGTACGATATCAATATGTGTGTTCACCCAGATGATCCTCCTTATCCAGTATTCGGATTGCCAAGAATCATTGGTCGTGCAGAGGATATCCAGTGGATGTTGGATGCTGTACCAAATAAGCACAATGGTTTGACATTCTGTGCAGGTTCTTTCTCTGCCGGCGAACACAATGATTGTGTAGCTATGGCTAAGCAGTTTGCCGATCGCACCCACTTCGTTCACCTTCGTTCTTGCTACATCTTCCCTAATGGCAACTTCACGGAGGCTTCCCACTTAGGTGGTCGTGGTCATCTAATCGAACTTTGCCGCATCTTCGAGAAGGCAGAGCAGGAAGGCAAGTGCAATTCTGGTCGTCGTCTCCCTATGAGAGTGGACCATGGTATGACCTTCACCGATGAGCCTGGTGGCGTATTCGATGAGAGTAACCACGGACACAATGCGGGTTACACGCTTCTGGGTCGTATGTTTGCCATGGGTCAGATTCAGGGCGTCATCGCCACAGTGGATGATGAACTCGGTATTGAGTACAAACAGCCGGGATTTTATGATTAGTTAATATGGATTCCAGAGTTGAACATCCATAACTTTGTTGCCACTATGGTTAGCGCTATCTCCTTCGAGGTACTGCTCCATAGTGGCTTCTTGGGGTGTCACTTGGTACTGATGGACACTTTTAAGGACGACTTTTTGCGATTTTCTACACTTTTAAGGACGACTTTTTGTTGTTTTATACATTTTTAAGGACGACTTTCTGTGCTCTTTGAAATAAAAAATGTCTCTTAAAGATGCTCCTTCAAATCCACTTCCTCCACGTATTTCACAAGCGAATCCTTGCCATTAAGCAGATAGAAATCCACACGAACCACGTGGTCGATGTCTGCACTTCCCTTTACTTTTACGTGCCGGGTCTTACTATATAATAAGGTGTCACGACGGGAAGGGTAGGAGACAAGCTGAATCTGGTCTTTGGTGGAACCGCTTCCTACATAATATATGCCTACACTATCCTTGCTCGCTTTTATGGCTGCTATCTTCGCCATCTTCTTGGCATGAGCGGCAGTTGTGTCCTCTGGATAAAATTCGCTGGCAGCTACCGTGTCGCCATCATGCTGGTCGGGAGCATACTTGCAACTTGTATTTGTTGTTGTGATAAAGGCGGTGGCAGTTAGGACTGCTACAAAGTATAAAATCTTCTTCATCTCATTTTTTATTTCTAATTTGCCGCAAAGGTATAAAAAATAAGAAAATCGGCAAAATAAACGTTTGCTTATTTTGCCGATTTTATATGTATTTATGAGTTTTGGGCAATTTACATCTCTACGATTACCTCGTGTTTGCCTGCTTGACAAGGGATGACGCTGCCCTCAATAGGTTTGCCATCTACGATGATTTGCTTCACTCCCTTCTCCTTGCCCTCTGGGTAAGAAGAAATCCTCGTTACCCAAATAGTTGATCCAAGGCCATGGAGTCTTTGGATCTGTAATCACGTACTCGCGATTGGCGTCATCAAAATGACCATACTTTTTCTCTGCCATTGTCTTTTTAGTATTTATATTGTTATTTATTTTTGTATTGAAGTGTTGATTCTGTATTCTAATTACTTAATTTAGTATTATATAATGAATGCTTAATTTAGTAAATAACATTATTTTGGTGCAAAGATAGCAAAAACTTTCAGTTATAAGGTTAGATAACGGATATTTTTTGTATTTTTGCAATTAGAATAGGTTAGAAATCTGACAATTGTTAACATAATGTGCACTTGGCTTATGAAAAGAAACATTATAACACTTATCATAGTTGTGTTTGCCATGATGCAAACTACGGCTCAAACTTATGACAACTTGTGGAAGCAAGCTGACATCATCGCTCAGAAGGACCAGCCGAAGAGCGAAATTGGGGTGATGCAGAAAATCATCTCCAAGGCTTCTGCGGCTAAAGACTACGGTCAGCTGCTGGCGGCTGAGATGAGGCAGGTGATACTCTGGAAAGAGATTTCTGCAGACTCACTGACGCCGAATGTGAAGCGGATGGAGGCTGAAGCTTTGAAGACAAATGACCCGATGCTGAAAGCGGTGAGATATGCTGTGCTCGGCAAGGTATATCATGATAATCCGTATGGAATAGAAGTGGATGAGGCTTCTTTGGAACAAAGGGAGGATGCTTCTTATTATCAAAGTCAGCGAAAGGTAAACCTGAAGAAGAGCCGGGAGTTCTTCAAGAAAGCGATGGCGCACCCAGAGCTTCTTGCCAAGCATGCTTCTACTGAGTATGTGCCGCTGACTCTAAAAGGGGTGGACGGAAGTTCCTTCAAGAATGATTTGCTGCATCTCATCGGATTCGAGGCAGACAGCAAGGAGGCGTATCTGCAGCTGTACACCTATTATAATAAGGTGGGAAATCGGGGTGCGGCTTGTCTCTGTGCCTACAAACTTATCGAGAAATACCGTCAGGATGATGTAAGAGAGGTGAAGAAATCGAAGTATCTGCAGACCATCGACTCGCTCATCCATGTATATCAGGATATTCCGGAGGCTGGTGAACTTGCTGTGGAGCATTTCCGCTTCATGGAAGGTGCTACCGATGCCAAACCGCAGGATAAGCTTAACTATATCAACTATGCGCTGAGCCACTGGGGTGGATGGTCGAGAATGAATGTGCTTAGAAATGCACAGAAGCGACTCACCGAACCGATGTTCTCAGTGGAGGATATGCCTTTGGTGCTGCGCCCTACAGAAAAGAAGTGGGTGCATCTGAATGTGCGCAATCTTCAGAATCTGAAAATCAGCATCTCCCGCCTCAATATTACGGCAGATAACGATTATAATGCGCAGGATGAGGCTACCTATAAGATGCTCCTGAAGAAGACCACGAAGCTGCATCAGAAGGATTACAGCCGCAACTACTACGGTCGCCCGGATTACGAAGAGGTGAAGGATTCCATCGAAATCGGTGGCAATCTGCCGCTGGGTGCCTATCTGATGGAGGTGACTTCGGACAATACGGGCATCGCTCCGCAGCGAGAACTCTTCTATGTCAGCAATCTGGCGGTGATGATCCAGCAGTTGCCTGATGACAGGCATCGCTATGTGGTGGTGAATGCTACAGATGGCCAGCCTATCGCCGGGGCGAAGATTGAACTCTATGACCAGTGGTATGATTTCAACACGAAGAAGAACAAACGAACGGTTCATGCCCGCTTGACGACCGATGAGAACGGAGAGGCTTACTTCAAGAATGTGGATGGAAACATCTTGATTTCCACCAGCAATGATAAGTTTACGCCTGCCAAGAATATCTATCTTTCTCGCACCCGCTATTACGAACGGAAGGATGACAAGATTGAACATCAGCTGTTTACCGACCGCAGCATCTATCGCCCGGGTCAGACCGTGCATGCCTCAGCCATTTCCTACATCGTGAAGAAGGGCTTGGATGCCAGTGTGCCTGGCAAGAGCATGGAACTGAATTTTATCCTGCGAGATCCTAACTGGAAGCAGGTGGCTGAGCAGAAGGCTACGACCGATGAATATGGTACGGCTTCGGTAGATTTCGAACTCCCGAAGGAGGGAAAGACAGGACAGTATTCCATCTCCGTGAATGGTACAGCAAGCGAATATTTCAGAGTTGAGGAGTACAAGCGTCCAACCTTCGAGATTACCTTCCCGAAGGTGAACGAGAAATATAACTGGGGCGACACCGTGGTGGTGAAAGCTTCAGCCAAGACCTATGCTGGTGTGCCTGTGCAGGGTGCCAAGGTGGAGTATCAGGTGACCCGCAGAAATCAGCTTTGGTGGTGGGGCGCAGGATCTGCCGGACAGTTGGTGAAGACCGACAGTTGCGTGACTCGTGAGGACGGAACCTTCGACGTAGAGATTCCGCTGGAGGCTTCCTTGTCAGGAAAAGACGAGGCTGATATGAGCGACTTCATGCGCCAAGCCCGTTTCTTCAACTTCGAGGTCTCAGCTATCGTTACCGACATCAGCGGCGAAAGCCACGAGGGCGTGATGAGTCTGCCTCTGGGCACCAAGCCAACCATCCTCACGGTGAATCTTCCTAAGCGTATCGAAACAGACAGTCTGAAGACGGTGACCTTCGCTTACCGCAATGCCAGTGGTATGCCGATTTCTAGTAGGTTAAAATATCGAATTGATAAGGGCGAATGGAAGGATGCCGAGGCGAATGCACCGGTTTCTATCAAGGAATATGCTTCTTCCTCTGCATCTTCTTCCCTCGCTTGGAAATCTGGCGTTCATCAGCTGGAGGCAATCTGCGGACAGGACACCCTGCAGCAGAAATTCACCCTTTTCAGCATGAAGGATACCCATCCGGTGGAGCCAACTACCGAATGGTATTATCAGACGGCGAAGACCTTCCCTCGTGATGGCAAGCCGGTCTATATCCAGGTGGGCTCTTCGGAGAACGGAGCGCACATCGTATATTCCATCATCGCCGGCAACAAACTGCTGGAGAAGGGCGCCTGGGAGTTGGGCGACAGTATCGTGACTCTGCCTTTCACCTACAAGGAGGAATATGCGTCGGGCATCGTACTGAACTATAGTTTCGTGAAGCAAGGCAAGTGCTATACCCGAATGATGAGCATCGCCCGTCCTTTGCCTGAGAAGAAACTGAATATCGCCTGGAAGACCTTCCGCAACCGTCTGACCCCTGGACAGAAGGAGGAGTGGACGCTGAAGATTACCACCCCTGACGGCAAGCCAGCCAAGGCGCAGCTGATGAGCGTACTCTATGACAAGTCGCTCGACCAGATAGCCCCGCATTCCTGGAATTTCTCCCTGGGCTTCTATCAGAGTTTGCCAGACTGCTACTGGGAGGACAACCTCACTTTCCGTTCATTATACTTGAATGGCGTTTATCCTACCAAATATTATGACGAGAGGGGACTGGATGTAGATAAGTTTGATGGCAAATTCTTTAGCTATTATGCTTATATGCAAGCGGTGGAACTGAGCAAGTTGGAACGTTCTTCTGGCAGAACCGTTGAGGCTGTTCGTATAAAGAAAGACGAGCTGGTTCTGGAAGAAGCGAAAGTCATAAGGATTCATGGCTCTAAGATGACCCGTGTTGCAGCGGCTGCTCCATCTGCCAACAAGGTTTTTGATGTAGTAGAGGAGATGCCGCAGTTTGCCGGCGGTTCTGGCTCAGATGCAGAACTGTTCCTCGACCAGGTGCAGGTGCGCGAGAACCTGAACGAGACTGCCTTCTTCTATCCAGCCTTGGAGAGCGACAACAATGGCAACGTAGCCATCAGATTTACCTTGCCTGAAAGCGTGACCACCTGGAAGTTCATGGGATTGGCTCATGACAAGGAAATGCGCAACGGATTGCTGGTGGATGAGGCTGTGGCTCAGAAAACCGTGATGGTGCAGCCTAACATGCCTCGCTTCCTGCGTGAGGGCGACAAGGCTACCATCGTGGCTAAGCTCTCCAATACCTCTGACAAGAAGGTGAGCGGCAATGTCCGCATGCAGATTCTGGATGCTGAAACCCAGAAGGTGGTTTGGCAGAAGACCCAGGGCTATCACATCGATGCTGAGGGTTCTGCTACCGTTTCTTTCGATGTTCAAGGTCTGAAAGAGGGTGTATATATTAATAAGGTGGTGGCTGCCGGAAACGGATACAGCGATGGCGAACAGCACTATCTGCCGGTCTTGAGTGATCGTGAACTCGTAGTGAATACGCTGCCTATCACCTTGCATCAGCAAGGCGAACAGAGCTTCGACCTGAGCAAACTCTTCCTGAACAAGGAGGGCAAGCAGGCAAAGGGAACAGAGGAGGCAAAGGTCACCGTGGAATATACCAACAATCCAAGTTGGCTGATGATCAAGGCGTTGCCTGCCATCAGCAATCCGGATGATGAGGACGCCATCTCGCTGATGTCTGCCATCTATGCCAATACCATCACCACTTATATCCAGAAAAATCTATCTTTGGAAACCAGCCGTCTGCAGAATCAGGTGGAGAAACTGAAGAAATTGCAGAACGTTGATGGTTCCTTCTCCTGGTGGAAGGGAATGAAGGGCAGCAGATATATGACTACGGCTGTAGCCGAGATGATGGTTCGTCTGAATGCCATCGCCGGCACGCAAAAGTCAATCTCTAAAATGCTGACTTCTGCCATCAATTACCTCTCCTGGCAGACAGCTCGTGAAGTTAGAGAGATGAAGAAGATGGAGGAGAAAAAGCACAAGGTAAGTCCAAGTGAACAGGCGCTGCATTATCTCTACATTCTCTCAATGGATGGCAGAAAGATGAAGGAGAATTTCGAACAGGACCAGGCTTATCTGCTGGATAAAATGTCGAAGATGACCAGTGATTTCACCATCTATGGTAAGGCACGTGCTGCTGTGGTGCTCGCCAAGAACAGCCAGCAGAATGCTGCTTATCGCGAAAAAGCGGGTGAATATCTGCAGAGCGTGAACGAATATGCCGTTTATCGTGAGGAGATGGGCCGCTATTATGATACCCGTAAGGCACTCTATAGCTGGAGAAACTATAAGATTCCTACTCAGGTATCTGTGATAGAGGCGATGCAGCTGCTGAAGCCGAACGACAAGCAGACCATTGAGGAACTGCAGCGTTGGCTTCTGATGTCGAAACGTACTCAGGTTTGGGATACTCCAGTAAATACCGTGGATGCTGTCTATGCCTTTATGAAAGGTAATGAAAGCAACTGGAACAAGAAGGCAGAAAATGCCGTTTTGAAACTGGATGGCAAGCAGCTTCCGATGCCGCAGGATTCTACGATGTTGGGTTATATCAAGACAGAGAAGGTGGGCAAGGCATCAACCTTGAGCATCAACAAGAAGAGCGACTATACCAGTTGGGGTGCCGTTTATGCAGAATTTAAACAGCCGCTCAGCGAAATCGCTTCTTCCGAGTCGGGCATCAAGGTTCGCCGTGTCGTTGTTGCTGCCGAATCGCAGGGCAAGGAAAAGTCTCTGGCTAAGGTGGGCGAGAAGGTAAAGGTAATGCTGATGATCACCGCAGACCGTGATTATGATTTCGTGGAAATCGAAGATAAGCGTGCCGCCTGCCTGGAACCGGTAAACCAGCAGAGCGGTTATCAATGGGGCATGGGTTGCTATGTTTCACCAAAGGACAACACAACAAATTTCTATTTCGATCGTTTATCTAAAGGTAAGCACGTTGTAGAAATGGAATATTATGTTGATAGAAATGGTGAATATCAAGCAGGTTCTTGTTCTGCCCGATGCACTTATAGTCCTGAGTTCTGTGGACGTGATATCGCTTATAAGTTAAGCGTACATCAATAAGAAATGAGAAATGAGTAATTAAAATTAGAAATATAATAATTGATTATGAATAAGATTGATATAAATAAGAGAATAGGGGTTTTGCTGTGTACTACATTGGTGGCGATGGCAGCCAATGCACAGAAAATAACAACGCAAAATGAAAAGGTGGATTGTGGACAAATTGTTTATCTGCATCCTGTAACTGCTGAGTTTCAGATGAAGAATGATGGTAATCGTTCCTTGATTATCAATGATGTGAAGAAAAGTTGTGGCTGTACTGATGTCTCTTATCCTAAAACAAGTATTCCTGCAGGTGATAGCTTCGTAGTCAAAATGACTTATGATGCCAAACAGATGGGTACTTTCCACAAGCAATTGTTGCTTTATACCAACGCTGCAGAAGAACCATGTCTCTTGACTATGCAGGGAAAAGTTGTTGAAAAAGTTTCAGATTTTGCAGGTAGCTATGATTATATGTTAGGTGCAGTGAAGTCTGATGCCCAAGATGTGGAATTTGATGATGTGAATCGTGGAGATCGTCCTGTTCAGCGTATTCATATTTTTAATCCAACTGAATCTGCCATGGAACCTGTTGTGATGCATTTGCCAAGTTATCTGACCGCACAGGTATCACCTTCACGCTTGGGGCCTCATCGCTCTGGAGAAGTTGTACTGAAGCTTGATTCTAAGAAATTGCATGATTTCGGTTTGAACCAGACAAGTATTTATTTGGGAGAGCGACCTGGCGATAGAATCTCTTTTGAGAAGGAAATCTCTGTTTCTGCAGTTTTGTTACCTGGATTTGAAGAGATGACTTCCAGTCAGAAAGCGCAAGCTCCAAAGGTTGCGCTGTCAACGTCAACTTTGGACTTGGGCAGTTTCAATGGCAAGAAAAAACGGAAAGGTGAAGTCATCCTGACAAATCAGGGAAAGTCAAATCTGGAAATTAGAAGTATGCAGATGTTTACTGAGGGACTGCAGGTTTCATTAGGAAAGCGAACCATCAAACCTGGTGAATCTGTGAAACTGAAAGTGACTGCCATTGCAGCTATGCTCAAAAAGCAGCGTTCAAGAACTCCTCGTGTACTGATGATTACAAATGATCCTGACCATGCGAAGGTGGTAGTAAAAATACAAGTGAAAAAATAATAAGAAACAGGTATGCAGATAGAAATGGATAATGGCAGTGGCTTTTGCTTTGGCGTGACTACTGCCATTAAAAAAGCAGAGGAAGAACTGGCAAAGGGTGTCAAACTATATTGTTTGGGTGACATCGTACATAATGGTATGGAGGTGGAGCGACTTCACGAAGCTGGTCTTCTCACCATCGATCATGAGGAAATGAAAAATCTTCATCATGTAAAGGTTCTTCTTCGTGCGCATGGAGAACCTCCTCAGACTTATGCTCTTGCAGAAAAGAATGATATAGAGATTATTGATGCGACTTGTCCGGTTGTGCTTCAACTTCAAAGACGTATCAAAAAGCAGTTTGTGAGCAATCCTGATGCTCAGATTGTTATTTTTGGAAAGAAAGGTCATGCTGAAGTATTAGGATTGGTGGGTCAGACGGAAAGCCATGCGATTGTTGTAGAGAAGTTTGATGAGGTGAAACAACTGCAGGAAATGGGTAAGTTGGATTTCTCCAAAGATATCTATCTTTATTCGCAGACGACCAAGAGCTTGGATGAATTTCATCGCATTATAGATTATTGTCAGGAGCATATTGTAGATGGAGCTACATTTAAAAGTTTTGATACCATCTGCAGACAAGTGGCAAATCGCATGCCTAATATTGCAAACTTTGCCAGCAAACATGATGTGATACTTTTTGTCAGTGGCCGTAAAAGCTCTAATGGAAAGGTATTATTCAATGAATGTAAAAGTGTGAATTCGAATAGTTATCAGATAGAGAGTGCTGATGAGATCAATATGGATTGGGTGAAGAATGTGAAGACGGTTGGTATTTGTGGTGCTACAAGCACACCAAAATGGTTGATGGAAGAAATCATGAATCATTTGAAAAATGCAATCGATCAATCTGAGTAAAGATACATATATAAAAACAGGTGGTAAGGCTTCTCACGAAGACCCACCACCTTCAAAAAACAGTAATTAACTCAAAATTTATAATCTATATCATTACTACCTTGTCATTTGATTGCAAATATATTAAAAAGAAAAATAAATTCCAACTATTTTTCAATGAAAGTTATGATTGTTTAGCTGAAATCTTTCTGTTTAACAGATTTTTGCAAATCTAACGCTATTTTTGTGTTATAGCGGTCTGGTAATGCTGCATCAACCATTCTTTTTGTTGAGGAATAGTCATGTTGCTATTGTCCAGAATCAAGGCATCATCAGCTTTCTTGAGAGGGGATACCTCTCTATGGGTATCAATATAATCTCGTTCTTCTACATTCTTAAGGATGGCGTCAAAATCGGCTGCCATTCCTTTTGCTTTCAGTTCATCATAGCGGCGCTGTGCTCTAACCTGTGAACTGGCAGTAACGAAAACTTTCAGTTCGGCATGAGGGAACACCGTAGTGCCGATGTCTCTACCATCCATTACGATGCCTTTGGCTTCTCCCATTTTTTGCTGTTGTGCTACCAAGGCTTTTCTGACGAAAGGTATTGCGGCAATAGGACTGACATGGTTGGATACTTCCAAAGTTCTGATTTCTTTTTCTACCAATTCGCCGTTGAGATAGCAGTCTGGAGTTTGTGTGTCAGGATTCAGTTTAAAAGAAATATGGATGTTTGGCATTTCTTTTTCTAAGTTGTCTGTATCTACACTTCCATCTTCCAGGAAGAGATGATGACGCATGGCATAGAGAGCCACCGAACGATACATCGCTCCTGTATCAACATATATGTAACCTATTTCTTTAGCAAGGTCTTTCGCCATCGTACTCTTACCACAAGAAGAGTAACCATCTATAGCTATAGTAATTTTCTTCATTTTATTGGATATTTATGATATTGTTGTGAATTATAATCTTATAATGTATATGCTAAATTGGCAATGATGCTGCTACTGCTGACGTGATATTTTCCGTAAGCAATATTCAGATGGAAACGGTTGAGATTGATACCCCCTCCAAAGGAAAGTCCTGCTCCATGGCTACTGCCTTTCTCCTCAGAGTTGCTGTCTATTTTCATCTCTTTTGCTCTTCTGAAATTATAGCCTCCGCCGATCCATATCTGGTCAGAAAGTAAAAGTTCAGCTCCGATAACGGCATGGTAGATAAAACTCTTCTCCCAATTGTTGAGATTAACCAAAGTAGCAGAGACCCTTAATGGGGTGTTCGTAAAGCGTTTGCTGACTCCCACTTGTAAATCAATCGGCATCTTGTCATACTCATCCTGATATGCTTTTATCTGTCCGCCCAAATTCTTGGCAGTAGCAGAAATGGACCATTCGTGCTCGGGATCATAATAATTGATACCGAGATCAACACCCACTCCAATAGAATTGTAGTCGCCAATATATGAAGTGATGAATTTGGCAGCAATACCACCAGCAATTTTATCGCTCAACATATATGAAAAGTAACCGGCTATGGTAATGTCCTTGGCAGAAAAATCGCCTAAGATGTTATTGCTGGCATCGGTTTCCTTCATGTTACCATAATCCATGTATTGGGCAGAAACCGCCCAGGATGCTTTTTCCTTGATGACACGATTAAAAGAGGCAGAAGCAGTATTGACTCCTGACATATAATTCATATAATTGAGGTTAATGGTCTTGTCGCTTACCGATGAAAGTAAGGCAGGATTTTGGAATATGAGAGCTTCGTCATCTTCTATTAAGGTGACGTTATCTCCACCAAGTGCAGCAGCATGAGCACTAACAGGTAGGCGGAGGAAATTATATCCCGTTTGGCTCTCTTGTGCGTGCAATTTTGATGCAAAAAGCGTCAAGAGAGCGAAAAAAACTATTTTTTTCATTTAAATTCTCTAATTATTTTGCAAAGATACACTTTTTTTCAATAATAAGACGTAAATTTGCATTGATTTCGTTTAATATAACGATTGTACACTTCATTTATTGTAGAAGATTCTGCAAAAGAGGAGATTTAAAAGTGGAAATAAAGAAGACTAATAGTGCACGACTGGATAATAAGCGGGGAACTTTTTTCTTGCTGGGTATGGTTATGACTTTATCTTTCGTATTTGTAGGTTTGCAATATCAAAATCATGCATCTGATTCCGATCTTGACTCTGATGATCTGGAGGAGTTAGCACAGGATTTGGAGATGAATATGCCTGCAGAACAAAAGGATATGGTATCGGCAGAAGCTCCTTCTGCGCCCGTCTCTAAATCCATTACGCAAGAGGTGAAATCTGCAGAGAAAACAGAAACTGCTCCTCAAAAAATCAGCAGTACTACAAGTGAACTGGTGATTGGTGATGGGGAAGGGGAAGTGGATGGCTCTGATATTAAAGAGGCTGTGCCTGAAAATGTGGTAGATAAATCCAATTCTGCTGCATTGGCTGAGGCTCCAATCAATTTTACGGTTGTACAGAAAATACCGCAATTTCCTGGAGGATGGTCTGTTTTTATGCAATGGCTTACAAAAAACTTAAAATATCCTCATTCTGCACAACAGAATAAAATACAGGGAACGGTAGTTGTGTCTTTTATCGTCAACAAGGATGGTAGTGTGGCCAATCTGAAAGTGAGTAAGTCGGCAAATCCTATCTTGGATAATGAGGCTATGCGTGTGCTGAAAATGATGCCGAAATGGAAACCTGGAATGGATAAGAACAAGGTTTGTCGTACTATGATTGCCATTCCTGTGGTATTTCAATTGTAACGTGAATCTTAAAAAGATATGTTCGATTAATTAATAATAAATTTAATATATAATGAAGACAGCTGATGAAATTTTGAAGATGGTAAATGAGTTCTTGGACCATTTGTCATACGACAGAAAACCTGAGTCTCTTTACGAACCGATTAAATATGTCCTCTCAATGGGAGGAAAACGTATTCGCCCTACGTTAATGCTTTTGGCTTATAATCTCTATAAGGATAATCCGGAAGCCATCCTCATGAATGCCTGCGCTTTGGAGACCTATCATAATTATACTTTGTTGCATGATGATTTGATGGATAATGCCGATATGCGTCGTGGGCATTTGACGGTCCATAAAAAATGGAATGATAATACCGCCATCTTGTCTGGTGACTCTATGTTGGTTCTCGCCTTTCAACGTATGATGCAGTGTGATGAAAAACATTTAAAAGACATCTTGGATCTCTTTACGGTTACTGCATTGGAAATTGGTGAAGGTCAGCAATATGATATGGAGTTTGAAACTCGCAATGACGTAAAGGAAGAAGAATATATAGAGATGATTCGTCTCAAGACGAGTGTTCTCTTGGCTTGTGCTTTGAAAATAGGTGCAATCTTGGCAGACGCAAGTGCTGAAGATGCAGAAAATCTCTATAAGTTTGGAGAACAAATTGGCTTGGCATTCCAGTTGCAGGATGATTATCTCGATGTTTATGGTGACTCTAAGGTCTTTGGTAAGGAAATAGGAGGTGACATCACTTCTAATAAAAAAACTTATATGCTCATTAATGCTTTCAATAAGGCCAATGCTGCACAGCGTGAGGAATTAACCCGTTGGGTTAGTGCTCGTGATTTTGACAGAAATGAGAAGGTAGATGCTGTGACTCGTCTTTATAATGAGATAGGTATCGATCAATTGGCGCAAGATAAGATCGCTTATTATTTCGCACAAAGTAAGAAATTCCTTGACGCGGTCAATGTACCTGAAGAGAAAAAAGAGGAATTGCGCAAGTATGCTCAAAAAATGATGAAACGCCAATATTAACAGGTGTTCGTCGGATTGTTTGTATTGAAAGTAACTTTTTAAAATAGTAGAGGAGATATTCAAGTGCCATATAGGAGACTGCCAAAAACTGATACTGCAAGGCTGAAAGCATTGAAAACGCTTTTGGACAATAATGATACTTATACGGTTAGGGAACGCTTTATTGATTGGAAAACAATCAATCAAGCGCAACCTGCGTATGATAAATTGTTGACTGCTTCGGAGCAGTATAAGGTCAACTTGAAGGCTCAGACCAGATTTACGGGGAAGATAGATAAATTGCAGAAAAATGCGATGATGTATTTAAGCCATTTCCTGCAAGTCTTATTTTTAGCTGTGGAACGTGGCGAAATCAAACGAAGCTGTCTTACTCTGTATGGACTTGACGAGGAAGCGTCTGCTGTTCCTCATCTCAAAACGATAGATGGACTTTTGGACTGGGGACAGAAAATTATCGCTGGTGAGAAAGCCCGGCTCAAACAAGGTGGAAGACCGATCTATAATCCTACTATAGGCATGGTCTCTACCCATTATGATATTTATTGTGAGGCCATTGAAAGGCAACGCATTTTGCAGGATAGGGTGAATGATTCGATAGAAAAACTCAGGTTGTTGAGACCTGCGGTCGATGAGGTGATTTTGGATTTATGGAATCAGATAGAACATCATTTTGTGAATGAACCACCTGAAACCCGTTTTAATCATTGTCGTGAATATGGCATCGTATATTATTATCGGCGCCATGAACCGCATATTTATTAATATGGATTTCTTATATAATGATTGATGTATATGAAAATAGTAGATACACATACTCATCTTGATGGTGAGGAGTTTGATGAGGATCGCTCAGAAGTTATTCTGCGTGCAAAGGAGGCTGGGGTCGGCATGGTGTTTCTCCCTGCTATTGATGTGAAGACATCAGAAGTAGTATTGAAGTTAAGTCATGAATATCCTGGCTATGCATATCCTATGGTAGGACTTCATCCAGAGGAAGTGAAAGCCGATTGGAAAGAACAATTGAAAAAAATAGAGGCTATTTTGGATGAGCATCTTACAGCTGTGGATGGTTTGAATGGGATTAAGTATAAAAGCGATTACATTGCAATCGGAGAAATCGGACTTGATTTCTATTGGAGCCGTGAGTTTGAAAAAGAACAGCTTGAGGCTTTCGAGAAACAAGTTGAGTGGTCTTACGAGACGGGTCTTCCTCTGATGATACATTGTCGTAAAGCTCAGAATGAAATGTTGCATATATTACGTAAATGGAAAGATAAACTGCCAGGTGGAGTCTTTCACTGTTTTACAGGCAACAAGCAGGAGGCTAAAGAATTATTAGAGTATGATAATTTTGTCCTTGGTATTGGTGGCGTGTCAACATTCAAGAGCAGTCATTTGCGTGAAGACCTTCCCGCAGCAGTACCTCTGGAAAGAATCGTTTTAGAGACAGATAGTCCTTATATGGCACCTGTTCCATATCGTGGTAAGCGTAATGAAAGTGCCTTTGTAGTACAAGTCATGAAGACCTTGGCAACTGCTTATGGTGTCAGTGAAGAAGAGGTTGCAAAGGTGACTAATCAGAACGTAGAACGTGTTTTTGGCGTAAAAACGGGACAATTTTCTTAAAGAAATATAAAAAGAATAGTTATTTATGGTATTTTGCCCGAAAAGCGATAATTTTGCAGTCCGAATTGCGATGCTATGTTTATCATGGTATTGTTTGATTTGGTATTCAATAGCGTCTTTGACGGCAGATGAAGGAAAGGTGCTCGAGTGGCTGAAGAGGCACGCCTGGAAAGCGTGTAACCGGCAAAACCGGTTCGGGGGTTCGAATCCCCCTCTTTCCGCTGTATCTTATTTTAAATAATATGAAGAAATATACATTTATTGCGCGTTTCGCAATATTGATATTTATGATAACTTCTTCTTTACCGATATTGGCACAAGAAGAGTCGATGGGATTCCATCAAGCACTTAAGACTAAGTTTATTGAGGGAAATGCAGGCTTTATGTCGCTTGTTGCCATAGCTTTAATTATTGGCTTGGCTTTCTGCATAGAGCGAATTGTCTATCTGAGTCTTTCTGAAATTAACGCTAAGCAGTTGATGGCTGATCTTGATGTGAAAGTAGCTGCAGGTGATATTGAAGGCGCAAAAGAATTGTGTCGTAATACCCGTGGACCTGTTGCCTCTATCTGTTATCAGGGTCTGCTGCGTATCAAGGATACGATGGGTGATATAGAACGTTCGGTTTCAAGTTATGGCTCTGTGCAGGTGGCTAATTTGGAAAAAGGATGCTCGTGGATTACCCTTTTCATTGCAATGGCTCCTTCTTTAGGCTTTTTAGGTACCGTCATTGGTATGGTTATGGCTTTTGATCAAATTCAGCAAGCTGGAGATATTAGTCCTACGATTGTGGCTTCTGGTATGAAAGTCGCTTTGTTGACAACTATTTTTGGTATCATAGTTGCTCTGATTTTACAGGTCTTCTATAATTATATCTTGTCTAAGATCGAACATATCACCAGCCAGATGGAGGAATCTGCGATTTCTCTGATGGATATTATAGCAAAGTATAAAGATGAAAATTAGTAATATTAAGAAATGGTCAACAGAAAAGTTGTCACAGTCCATATTCTATGTGTTGATAGGTTTTGCTGTGATTACTTTTTTCCTGTTCTTCTTTGTAGGATATGATATGCCTTTCGAGGAGAACCCGGATTTTAATGCTCCATTTTTTACTAATCTTTTATTGGTTACCATGTGGATATTTTTCCTCTTAGCCTTATGTCTGGCAATATATTCATTTGTCAGGGCAGGTAAAAGAAAGTCCAAGGGTGAAATGAAGATGAATGGTATTCCTGCAGGGAATATTGTTTGGATTACATGGGGAGGAACTTTGGCATTGTTGGTTTTAACGTTCGTCTTGGGTTCCTCAGGAATGATTTTGATTAATGGACAGGCTTTTACTGATTGGTTGTGGCTTAAATTATCAGATATGTTTATATGGTCTTCAGCCACATTGTTATTGTGTGCTATAGGAGCAGTTTTATTTGGTGCTACACGTTATATCAGAAAAGACCGTAAAAGATTTAAAAAGTAATTATGTTTGTTAGACGAAATAAAAGGCAAGTTCCTGGAGTGAACACCGCTTCAACAGCAGATATTTCTTTTATGTTGCTGATATTCTTTCTTGTCACGACTTCAATGGATGTTGACAAGGGACTTTTTCGTCTATTACCTTCTCCTGAACCTCAGAAACAGTTGAAGACTGAAACGATAGTAGATAAGAATACTTTGATGGCTTTGCATGTTACTGCCGATCATCGTTTGCTCTTGAATGATAAGCCGATTGGGGTTTCTCGACTGAAAGGTGAAATCATTCAGTTTGTCAATCGTTTAGGCAATCGCCATCTCATTTCTATAGAGAGCGATAGAGAGGCTGATTATGACTTGTACTTTCAAATGCAAAACCAAATCATGATGGCGTATAATGAACTACGCAATCAATATTCTATGAAGCATTTTGGAAAGGCATTTGATGCCCTGAGCTCCTCTCAAAAGGAGAGCGTTAGAAAGAACTGTCAGCAGCGCGTGACGGAGTCTTATGCGAATGCATCGGTTGGTTCTGATAAGCGAGTAGATGCAATGGCAGAAGAGCAAGAGCATTCTGAAGAGAAAGGAGGCAAGCAATGAGTATGGGTTTTAAAAGACGTTCTCATGAAGTTCCTGGCTTGAATACGTCTTCATTGCCGGATTTGATATTTACCGTGCTTTTTTTCTTCATGATAGTTACTCACATGAGGCATGAAACGGTTAAGGTAAAGTTTCAGGTACCACAGGGAAAGGAACTGACAAGATTAACCAAGAAGTCTGCTGTTACTTATCTTTATATAGGAAGGCCTATTTCTGCTGCTACTCAGCTTCAGAATGATTCTGCTTGTGTTCAGATGAATGATAAGTTAATAACTCCTTCTGAAATCTCTGATTATATGAGTGCAGAGAAAAAGCGAATGAGTCCTGAAGACTTGCAGGCAATGGTCGTTTCAATCAAAGCGGATAAGTATTCTAAAATGGGGGTTATTATTGACGTTAAGCAAGCTTTACGCCAATCAAAAGCCCTTAGAATCAATTATTCTGCTGTAGATAATGGAAAATAATTAAAAATTATAATTAAAGTTGCATAAAAAGTTGCGAATATTAAATTTTAGTAGTAACTTTGCACTCAAACTATTATAATTATGTCAAAACAAGTATTAGATTCATTAGACAGAAAGATCCTGAAGTTAATTTCTCAGGATGCACGTATTCCATTTTTGGAGGTAGCACGAGCTTGTAATGTAAGTGGTGCAGCCATTCATCAGCGTGTTGCTAAATTGACAAACCTGGGCATTATCAAAGGCTCTCAGTTTATTATAGATCCAGAGAAGATAGGTTACGAGACCTGCGCATACGTGGGATTGTATTTGAAAAATCCGGAGAATTTCGACAAGGTTGTTGCTGAGTTGAGAAAAATTCCAGAAGTGGTGGAATGTCATTATACGACTGGTGGCATGGATATGTTCATCAAGATATATGCTTTCAATAATCATCATCTTCTGGAAATTATTCATGATAAGCTCCAGCCTTTAGGCTTGTCCAGAAGCGAGACCATCATTTCCTTTAATGCTGCGATAAATCGTCAGTTGCCTTTAGCGGAAATTGAGAATCAAGTAGTAGAGGATGAAGATGAGGAAGATGAAATTATCAACTAATCTATATTATAATAAAAGCAGCATGTCATTTGTGAAATTGATATGCTATTAAAATAAAAAAGCCAGTTCCTAAAGAACTGGCTTTTTATATATTCTCTAATATATATTGTATAAGTAAAAGATGATTCTTAGCGTTTCACAACGCCCTTTGTTTTAATTCTGATGCAAAGATACATGAAACTTGCATTTTATGGGGGTAATTTCTGTTTTTATGATGTGTAATTATTGTTTTATACGTAGAAAAACTAATTATTACCTCAAAATATGCTATTTTTATACCTTCTTTCTGAATCTCTATGTAAGAGATACTGAAAACTTCGTAACTTCTTGATAATCTGAGGGTATTAAGGCTTGTCCAAAATCATTACCGAATCATTATTGAGTTTTATGGTGTGATATTAAATTTTTAACATGCATAATTCGCTTATTTACAATATTTTTTCGTATTTTTGCAGTGTGATTCTGTATCTCTTATATAGAGATCGGAAAAATGAATAGGATAGAACTATAAATATGGCTTTCATATAAGCAGGGCGTATGACATACAATTTGCTAAACTCGGGCTTACATGCATCATGTATGCAGAAGGCTGAAAGACATAAAAGTATTGAAGATTAGTGGAAGTTAGTCTATTGATTTTTCAATGCTGTGATACATTTCACAAAACCAATAATCCGGGAAGAAAAATCTTTTCAGGAGAAACCGAGATGTATCATGCGGCCAAACGCGTTTAATATTGGGTCGCTCCTTTCACTCTTCATTCTTCACTCTTCATTCTTCACTAAAAATGTGGTTTATAGTCAATACAAACAAATTTCAAGAACAAAAAACGAAAGAGTTTCTTGAAAATACATATTCTGGCATAGTGAAGTTAGTCTATCTGCCAAAATGCCGGATGAAGTATGTCGATACTAAGGGAGAAGAGCGTTTCCGTTTTCGTCCAATGATATGTGGATTGCTGTTCATCAAGGCTGACAGCGTAAAAGCTTTGAAGAGAATATTGACATATTGGGGCTATTTTGTCTATGAAGATACAGTCCGAAATTTGGAAACAGGCGAACTACAGAAAAAGAAGCTTGTCTCAACTGCACATCTTCTTTGTAAGGATGTCAAGGACTTAAACCTGGACGCTGTTATAAAAAATGCCACGATTCCAGATGAAGACATGGAACATTTTATCTATTTCTGCGATAAAATGGCAGATGGCATAGAGGGACTGAGTATTGTTGATAAGCGATATGATGACCTCATTTTGGAAAATGATACCATCCGCATATTTAGTGGACCTTTGAAAGGTTGGGTTGGCGTGGTCAAACAAATCAAGAGAAAAGGCAAGAAAGACCGTCATCTTTTTGTGCGCTTTGGAAATAACCACTGTCTCAATGTATCCAATATCCGTCAATACGATATGCAGATAGAGCATGAGGCAACAAAGGGTCCAAAAGCAGAGGCCGTGGGCGTGTGGCGCGCCATCGATCAGATGATTGGCTATCTTCAGGCAAAACAGCCTTCCGAGAATGCTTATAAAACATTGCACAATCTTTTCTTGGATTATCAAAAGAGATTGACTGTCTATCGCAATCGGAGAATGACGGATAGGGAATACAATAACAAGAAAGAAGAGAAAACTGTTGCCCAGCAGCAAAAAGTTTTGGACCAGATAGACAAAAGAATGCGAAATAACTTTCGTATCCTTTCCAAGAACTTTCCGACAGGTGAAATCGCCCTTGGGGAGTGCTTGGAAGAACTGATTCCTGATGCCAAATTACGTCCCTTTCTTACACCAACTTCTGGAGAAATCATCCCAGAAGGACAAAATTTTACGGTTTTGTGTCATAATGGAATCACAGAACTTATTCTTCGCTGTAATCTTCGAGATGTTTTCCTGGATAAAGATAATGAGTCAGACAAAAAAAACACGGTATTCGATGAGGACTATGAGTATGATGCCCATTTTGCACTGGTGAATACAGATGGTGGTAAGGTAAAGGCTATCTGTTCATGGGGAGGATTCTATGACTATTACGCTTCTCAAAGTGAGGATGAACGAGAAAAATTCCACACCAACTTGGAGGTGAAGAAATATCCTCGTTTATTATACCTGCTCACGCAAAGCGAGTATAAGTTTGAAAAGGTCAATGGCATAGGTGGCTTTTCGATAGAAACAGACATCGTTTACACAGAAGACATGGAAGAGTTGGGAAGAAGAGCAAATGAATTCTTCACTCTTCGTTCCTCACTCTTCACTCAACTCACGGCGGCAGCCGTTGAGATATGGAAAGGAACACGTCTTTTGGTTTGGCGACAATTGTTGCAGCGTTATGTACTGCTTCATAAGGTGCCAGTAATAGACCAAGTTCCGTATGATTCTAAATGATAAAAACTAACACAACTCTTCTATCCATCCGAACACTGCATGAGCATCCAGGCAAGGACATTCCTTCGGCGTAGTGCCAGGCAAGTCCCGATGCCCCACGATCTTCGCTTTCGGGAACAGCTTATGAAGACGAGTCAATACATCAACGATTCGTTCCGTCTGCTCAGACGTACGGGTATCGCATGGTTTACCATCTTCATTCAAACCACCCTCATAGCAGATGCCGATAGAACAACGGTTATACGGTCTCGCATGCGCCCCCACTTCGAGCAAGAAGCGATGCTGCGTCATGGTCCCATCCTTTCGGATATAAAAGTGGTATCCGATGTCATAGAAGCCACGACTCTTATGGTCCCGTCGCAGCTGTTCCACACGATAGTCTTGATTGCATCGTGTAGCCGAGCAATGCAACACCAAGAATCTCACGGAGTCGGCAGACATCATCATCTTGCCGTCCTCCACTTTAGAGAGGAGCGTGCGCTCATTGCGCACCATCTCCTCCCCAATACTCAAAGGAAATTTATCATTCATCATCCCCATTTCAGAAAAGTAATTTCTCATTTGTAATTTCTCATTAGAGTAAGTTCGTGCACGAACTTACTCCCAGAGCTGTCAGCGCAGCAATAAGCGCCTGAACAACAGCATTCACGATTGAAACCCAAGAAATTTTCTTGGAACCATTGTTAGGATTTTCATTTTGATTACTCATATACATATAGAATTAAAAGTGAAACATCATTTTGAAAATAAGAATTTGTTAGCGGTAGCCGCACCCGACACGAAGTCGGGCACGGCAAGGCATTTACTAAAGCTCGTTGTCTTCACCTGTTCCGCTATCGGTGTTGCCAGAGTTTTCGCTGCCCTCACTACCGGATGGAGTGTTGCCTTCGGAAGGAGTGCCGCCAGATGGAGTAGTGCCGCCAGGAGTATGATCTCCCTTGTCAGAAGGCTTGTTGTCGCCATTCGGGTCGTTAGCATCTTCGCCGTACTTCACAAGACTGATGCGATTAGGAATCAGGTCGTAGGTACGCTTGCCATTGCGATCCACGGAGAACGAAGGACGGAAGCCTGGCATAATGCTCTTCACCAAGTTGGCATTCGCCTTCTTAGGTTCAGACACCGCCTTGTTGTTGATGAAGCGGAGGTAAAGAGTACCGAAACCAAGAAGCTCGATGTTGTAACCCTTGGCAAGGTTCTCCACCACATAGTAGGCGTAGCGGTCGAGTACCGCTTTCACATCAGCCGTGGTTGCAGTAGATTCAGTAGAAATCTGCTTAGCCACCTCTTCGGTAGTCAAAGTACCGTAACTAACAGGACGAACAGAATAAACAGTTTGACCCTTTTTCTCACCCATGGTAAGGGTACGAGGAAACACTTTGTAAGATTTACTCATAGTTTGAAGTTGTTTAAAAAATTAATACTAAATATATTTGCTTCATTCCGAACAAGGACTGTTGAGTGTACCCAGGTGTCGAATTCTTCACTCTTCACTCTTCGTTCTTCGTTTAGCTGGTGCAAAGATACAACATCAGCTCAGGGGCATCTGTCGAAGTGTGTTGTTGAATGTCGTTCTTTAGAGCAATCTAACGATGCGCTTTTATGCACCTTAATGATGCGCATCATTAGCACTTATAAAAGCGCATCATTAGCACCTAACGATGCGCATCATGAGAGTTCATTAAAGCACATCTTCAATAGAGCATGCTGGTTCGCCCAGAAATTCCTCAATAAGTTTCACCTCACGGATGGTGAGAATCTGCTTGCGGTCGAAGTTTCTGCCCTTAGCGGTCAGGAGTTCATACAGTTCCACGCAGCGTTTAATTTCGCTGGTCAGACGGCGCACGGCATTCGCAGGTTCGCAGTCGGGGAAATACATCATCGCCAAGATACGGCGAGTATAAGTTGCTTTTAGCTTCATATACCTTATTATATTATATAGTAAAACATGTTTATCAGTCAACTGATTATGCTGCAAAGATATACTTCTTCGAAAATCACGTGATGCACCTGTGAGTGCATCATCCTTAACTTCTGCTCACTGCTTTTAAAAGCTTTTAACAAAAACCATCGGAAAATCATACCCTCTGTTTTAGTCAGGACGCGATGTTCGGTAATTCACGGTATGGAAGATGGAAAAGCAGGCGAATAGAGGGGCGAATAGGTGGATTGCCACCGCTGCCGAAGAAATTTGCCAGATAGAGAAGAGATGGGGTTTCACTTCCATCCGTCAGTTTTCCAAATTTCTACAGATGAATCCCCGTACTCTTTCGAAGTTACCTCATCACGATGGCACATTAACTTTGGAGAGCATTGCGAATATATACACGAGGCTCGTACTATTACGGAATTTGAAATTTGTGGGCAACGAGCTAAAGGAAGAGGAGCAACTCTTAAAAGACTCCCTGTTACGCATCATGGTGAGTGCAGCCACAGTCCCTCAAACCCTGAGAGACGATGTAGTGGATGAACTTGAAAATCAGCTATAATTAAATAATCGCTAAACGAAATATTGTGTCACTTTTCTTTCTATCTTATGTTTTGAGTACAGAACACTGTCAATAGAGTTGAAATACCCTAAAGACTTTGATATTTGCGAAAAAAATTGTAACTTAGTCAAAAATTAAGAAAATAATAAGAGCAATGAGACGATTAAAGATAACGGATGTTGGACCGATTACGAAGACTGCAACTATAGAGTTCAAGCGTTTTTGTATTCTTATAGGACCACAGAGCAATGGCAAAAGTACAATTGCTAAGATTCTAAGCACATGTATGTGGTTAGAGAAAGAGGCTTGTACCAATCTGTCGGAGCTTGTTGTTGCGGATGGAAGTGCATTCAAGGCTTTGGTAGAAGATTTTCATCGTATGCACAACTATATCCATTCAGAACGTTCTGTCATAGACTATGAGTCTCCATATATACATATCGTATATGACAAAGGAAATTTTAGTATGACATTCAAAGATGAACTTGCCTATAATCGTATTAAAATCTCTTATGTGCCATCCGATAGAAATATCATTACGATGAAGGATATAGAGAAAAGAGATTTGGAGCCGACTAATTTTCGAAGTTTTCTTTTTGATTGGCTTGATACAAACAGAAACTTTGATTCTGGTCATAAAATGCCAATCCTTAATCTTGGTATGCAATACTATCATGATAATACGGCGAAAGACCGTAAGGATATGCTGTCCCATGAGAATGGGGTGACTTATAATATCCCATTGTATGATGCTTCGAGTGGAATGCAGTCTCTCGTTCCAATGATAGTGCTCATGCATTATCTTACTTCTGGCTATCTAAATAATTATGGAACGGAAATTTCATATGAGCAGCAGCAAAAGCAAACCAAACTTGCATGGGCTATTACGGAGCTAATTACAAAAAAATATTACGGAGATGAGGTGAAAAAAAGCGATTATAAGTCGGTATATATCGAGTTGATAAAGAAAAAGTCAGAAGAAAATGATGAGGCTGCTATTGCACAGATAGAAGAAATGAAGTCTCTCTATACTCGGTTGGTGATTCCTAATGGCATTTCCTTTGTGTTAGAGGAACCTGAACAGAATTTGTTCCCTAAGACGCAAGTAGATCTTTTTAATGACATTGTCGCTCTGTGCAATGGTGAACATTCGTCTACTGTATTTATGACCACTCATAGTCCATATGTGTTGGCGGCGGCAAATATATTGTTGTTTGCCAATAAGTTATTGGAGGCTGGTGTTGAGAAGAATGCTATAGACGAGGTGATTTCCGCTGGAAGTACAATTCCCGCAGCTGAATTCACCGCATATACGGTTTCGAATGGCACTTGTCATTCGATAATAGATGAGAAGACTGGATTGATAAGTGAGAACGAGTTGGATTCAGCCTCTGATTATAATGCTGAGGTCTTTGAGAAGTTATACAATTTGTACTAATAAACAATAACATGATGATACCAACCTATCTTAATGACCTGGAACTGCCTCAGGTGTTCTCCTTGTCTTCTCAAGATGTAGTTAATTATATTCAGGAATCCAATAAGGACGAACATATTGTGGATTCTGAAAGTCAAAGAATCAGTGGTTTTGTGTCTGCTACTTTCGGGCAGTGTGAGGATGCAGCTCAGAAGTATTTTTCGATAGAAAATCCTACTACTGTGCCTTTTGCTTTGTTGCAGGTGGACAATGGTCTTATTAAAAGCCATGATGTAAGAAAGTGCGATTGTATAATTGTAAATGATGCCTATATTGGATTTATTGAGTTCAAGGCAAACGCAACAAGTGATTGCAATATGACGGTGAGGAAGAATTGCTGTAAGGCAATGGAGCAATTGAAGGCAACGATAGAAGTGTTTAATCAGCACTACATACATCAGCGCAAAAACATAAAGTCTTATAGGTCGAATGTAGAGGCCTTCATTTGCTTCCGTCCTGGTTATCCTAAAATTAAATCTTCGCAAATAAATTATCGAGTACGCTTTAAAGATGATACAGGCATACCCCTATCTTTCGATAGGAAGAAAATATTATAGAGCTATTACAAAAACAATTTTATGCTCATGTTAGAAGTTAAAGATTTATGCAGGGCGTTAAGCAACGACTCTATGAATGTGGAAAAATAGAGAGATAAATATTGAGCTGTATATCACCATTACAGCGTAAGGTTTTAACATAACGAATTATTATCTTTGCATCCGAATTCAAAATTTCAGATTTATGGAAACAAGGGAATAATCATCTATAATATGATACGGTGAAGATCCTTCATTATGATTTGAATTTAGGAAAGTATATTGAGGTCATCATTACCCGCTTGAAAGATGGGGATAAGGTATAGTTGGGACGCTATATTGGTGATATACGTTAATCTGGGGGAGATTAGAGCAAGAAGCAAAAACTCCACCAAAAATTTGGTTGTTTTATAGAAAACCCCTATATTTGCAGGTGAAATTGAAATAAAAATAAAGAATTATGGGAAAGATCATTGATAAGACGATAACAAAGATAGTTACAGAAGAGGGTATCTCTCTCTTTCGCCGTGTAACTAAGGTTTTGATGCCAAATGGCAAGTATCGTTATCCTGTAGATTATTTCGATGCAACTCCCGGAGTTGTTAAGGTTTCGAAAGAAGAAATGGATAAGGTTGCAATACCTGTTTACAAAAAGTTAATCTAATGGAACGGTTGATGTCTGATGGTTATCCTTTTATCTTTCAAATGATAAGATACATCCTCTTATGCTGATGAACTAGCAAATATTGTGCAACAATATTTATAAGATAACATCCCCATTCGAGTGACGACCAGTGCTGAGCGATACTGCAATGGGGAACAATTCTGGTGGGCTCAACCTGCAAGCCCCCTCCATGCACTCACTTTCAGCAATATAATTGCAAGCTGATCCTCATAACAGCCCAGCGGTCCCAGCCCGCACAACCATGGCGAGGGCTTTGATGCCCCGCCAACCTTATAGCGTAGCGGTTCTGAGCACCGGAGGGCGGTTACATCCCTTGCCCTTTTGGAAAGGGCGAGGGCTTGGGAGTGGGTTAAGGACCCCCTCTTCGCAAGAGGGGGACAGGGAAGTCGAAAAAATACAATAATTAATAAGGAGATTACGTTATGAACATAGAAGAAAAAAAGGCAGATTTTATGCGTCGCTTCAAGGCTTCTAGGGAGAGAAAGGCAGAATACATAGCACAAATAGAAAAGCGTATGCGTGATGACTATCGTCGCAGAACCGGTAAGGAAGCAGAATCATTTTGTGTGTTGTAATGTTTAGCCATAAGCCAAGCATAGGTTAATAAAACAATATTCCTCATTCGAGTGGCGACAAGCGCAGAGCGATACTGCAATGAGGAGCAAAAATAACTTTTTTCAAAAACTAGAAAGGTGTAACTACTTGTAATATAGTAGGGACGCTGTATTGGTGATATACGTTAATCTGGGGGGAGATTAGAGCAAGAAGCAAAAACTCCTCCCAAAATTTGGTAGTTTCACAGAAAACCCTTATATTTGCAGACAAAAAAGGAGATACAATTATGAATACAGCTACATATACATTAGATGTCCCTGCAGCCGATATTTCTCTTTTCAAATCATTGATTAAGAAATTCGGGTGGGTTGCCAAAAAGCAAAAAGCCCCTAAGGCTTGTAGATTAGACAAGGCATTAGAAGCAGCAAAGAATGAAAAACTCTTTGCTACTAATGATTTGGATGAATTAATGAAGAGTCTTGCGGAATAATGAAATATACCGTTAAGTATTCAACTTTGTTTAAAAAGTCATTTAAAAAATGCATGAAACGAGGTTGCTCTGAGGATAAATTTCGTAAAGTCATTTCTATTTTGTCTGAAACAGGAACTTTACCACCAGAATATAAACCACATCCTTTAAAGTCAAACTATAAAGGATGTATGGAATGTCACATTACTTCCGATTGGCTTTTGGTTTGGAAACAAAATGATAAAGAATTGATTCTGATTTTAACCGATACAGGTACACATAGTGACATTTTTGGCTGGTAGCCCACTAATATGAGTTATCTGAGTAAAATGTTATAGCAAATCGGTCCCATCCCGCACAACCATTTTATAAGTATTCACCCCTGCGGGTTCATCCCCGCTAAAACAATCCTGGCGAGGGCTTTGATGCCCCGCCAACCTTAAAGCGTAGCGGTTAAGAGCGACAGGAGGAGCGGTTACATCCTTCCTTTCTGAGAAGGGAAGGCTTGGTTAGGATGTGGAGCTCCCTTTGGCTAAAGGGAGACGGAGGGATTCGAGCGACGACCAGTGCAGAGCGATACTGCAATGAGGAGCAAAAATAACTTTTTTCAAAAGCTGATAGGTGTAACTACTTGTAATATAGTGGTGACGTTGTATTGGTGATGAAACAAAATCGTACTTTTGCCACTATATTAGCAATAAAAATGTATGATTATGGCAAACGACAATAACAAAATTCTGGCAACTACTGATGATTCTCAGATAGTGCTCTATCAACCAGACGGAAGCATTAGGTTGGAGGTGAAACTGGATCAAGATACGGTTTGGCTCAATCGTCAACAAATGGCGCAGTTATTTGGTCGTGATATCAAGACTATAGGTAAGCATATCAACAATGCTCTTCATGAAGAGCTAGCTTCTGACCCAACAGGCGCAAATTTTGCGACAATTGAAAATAGTAAAAATCCAACTGCTGAGTTTAATGATGCTTTGTCTTATGTTAAAACATTAAAGGCAAAAGGTGGCAAGCCGATACCGGCAGATGAAAATAGCTTAGATGCGTTGGTTGATAAAAAACAGCTTTGCGAGCTGAGGGAGATTGTATTGTAACTCGTAACAAGAAGGATTTTACGAATTCTTCTTTACCCGTTTATACTCCTGCTGAGTTGTTGAATATTTTAAACCAATAAAGGTGGCGTAGCTACTGCTGTCACATCCAGAATATTCCTCATTCAATCGACGACCAGTGCAGAGCGATACTGCAATGGGGAACAAAATATAACTTTTTTCAAAACTAATAGGTGTAACTACTTGTAATATAGTAGTGACGCTGTATTGGTGATATACAACATAGGCTCTGATGGATTAAAAATTTAACAAAAAAATATGGAACCAATAACATTAATAACATCAGCAATGACAATGCTTTCACCATACCTTGTAAAGTCTGGTGAAAAGATTGCCGAAGAAATGGGAGCAAGTTTGTGGTCTTGGATAAAAGAAAAGTTTAGCAATAATCAGCAATTACCTACTTCTCCATCCGAGCCTGACAAAAATACTATCCAATTGCAACTAATGTCCGAGATTGCGCGAAATGCGAAATTTGCTTTATCCCTTGAAAAGAAAATACAGGAGTTAAAGCAAAAATCCTGCAGTCAAGGTATCATGAATGTTGAAAATCATGGCACTGTTGAAAAACAGATAAATATTACCAACAATTCTGGTTCAATTTCTTTATGAGCGATTCTTTTGTTCGGAATAACTCAGCCATAGGTGCCCAAGCAAACGTCAAGGAGAACAATGGTACTATCAACATCGGTAATAGCAGGTCTCGATTGTCCGCAACTTTCGAACGACTAGAACAAGAAATTCTGAATAATACGAGAAAAGAAGTTATTGACGAATTGTTGTTGTATACCACCAAGTTGGACGGCACCAAAGGGCTTGAAGAAAAGCTTCAAGACGGAGGCTTCCAAAAAATGTTTATACAAAAGGCAATTATACAAAAGGAGATGTATGCTAAAAGGGCAACTAAATATGAGTGCTATCCAGCCGCACAAGAAATTATTCTCAGCCTGTTTGCAAGGATAAAGAATGAGTTTGACGTTAGAATTTATCCTATGATTATAAAGGGGGCAGACGTTCCTTCAATCATGCAAGAAGTTCACAAGCAAATTGTTTCTCCAATTTTGCAAATGATTGAGATGAATGGGGCGAATGATCAATCTTTGTATTTCAACATGGATCACATTTATGGTATGATATATTATCTTACAGGTATGTGCCATCTCAATTGGAAAGATTATGATAACATATAATCCAGCTTTCGATCTTTACCATTGTATCTTTCGTATGATACATATTATACAACGACTAGATGACAATGATTGTTTGGAAGTTGACAAAATCAGAATTTGGGACTTTTATGTCTTATTCCCTTCAAAGACTTACACAATCATGATTCGTAGAAACGAAGAAGAATTAAAGTCTTGGAGAAAACATTATATCAATAAAACCAAAAATCCATACGAGTATAACGGAGATAATAGAAAGCTGTTTGACAGATTACGTCCGTATCAAATGGCAGCATTAAGTTCTTTGGTTTCGTATGGTATAATTGACAAAAAACATTTCCTTAATAAGGAAATAATGATTTCCAATAGAGCCCTACTAAATAAATTCATCGAAAAAACAGGCGCACTTTCACAAACGGAAAGTAATACGCTTTCCTTCATGAGTCTGTTTTCAAAATCAATGTCGATGTTGGGAATTTATGGTTTGAAAAGCCGTACTAATTTAATGGAATCTAAGTATGATGCAGGATAGTTTATTTCTTCAACGCTTACGTATAGTGACTCTTGAAAATAAAATTGCTTATGATGAGCAGTTTCATAAAGGAGTCAATATTATACGAGGGCAAAATAGTAGTGGCAAATCAACTATTATCCGCTTTATTTTCTTCGCTTTAGGAGGTTCTTATAGTGAATTTGTTCCTGAGGCTTTAAAGTGTAGATATGTCATGGCAGAAGTCTGCATAAACGCAGGAACTGTCGTCACACTGTAACGCTATTTGGATGTAAATGCCGAACAACGTGTCAATTCAAAGTCTCCTATGTATATATACTATGGAACTTTGGATGAGAGTCTGAATGATAAGAAAAAGGACGTTTGGCAAAAGTTTGGATATAACACTTCTTCTGAACGAAGAAGTTTCTCAAATATATTGTTTGAGATGCTTGGATTGCCAGAAGTTAAATCCGATAGCAACATTACAATGCACCAAATACTTCGTTTGGTGTATTTGGATCAAGAGTCACCTACAGATTCTTTATTTTACTTTGAGCGTTTTGACAAGGAATTGACGAGAGAAACTGTAGCAGAGGTATTACTCGGTGTTTATGACGAAGATTTGTACAATGCAAAATTGAATTTGCTGTCAGTACAAGGAGAACTAAAAGAATCCAAAGGAACAATAAAGATAGCTAACGCCTTTTTTGCAAACCCAATGACCAAATCAAGTGCGGCAATCCAATCTTATTTGTCCAATCTTGCCAATGAGATAAATCATCTTACCGAAGAAATTGTAAAAATGAGGGAATCGACGGTAAAAGCCAAGGTCAAAATGAGGGAATACGAAACGCTTCAGGCTAAAGTTTCAACCCTACGAAGACAACAACTTGAATTGGAAAATGAAATAAAGAATCTGGAAATGGAAATACTTGATTCCAACTTCTTTATAGCAACACTTTCCAAGAAGATCGAAGCGTTGGACTCGTCTATTGCCACAAGGGATTACCTTGACAAATTGCCGTTAGAATATTGTCCCGAGTGTTTGTCTAAGCTTGACACCAATGTGCCGAAAGGACACTGCCGCCTATGTAAATCGCCAATAGACAATACGCAAGGAAAAGCACAAGCACTTAGAATAAAGTTGGAGATTGAATTTCAGATAAGGGAGTCTGAACAATTGTTAGCGCAGAATATGAGCCTCAAAACAAAGAAGAAATTAGAACTAAAATCTGTAAAGTCATATTTGAGAACAGCCCAATCTCAATTGGATTCTTCTCTGAAAAATGTACGAACAACAGCTAATGAACAGTTAGACCAGTTAATACAGACCAAGGGATTTAAAGAAGGCGAGATTCTTCAATACAAGACTTTATTGGAAACTGCCCTTCAATATGAAAGTCTATTGAGCCATCATGAAGATTTGCAGCAAAAAGAATCTAAATTAACTCGATTCATTGAGGCAAGAACTTCCATGTTGAAACAAAAGCGTCATAAAATAGACAAGAATGTCTCAGAAACAGGTATTTATTTATTAAAGCATGACGAATTACGACAATTGGAATTTCAGAGTGCAGATGATTTTACAATAGACTACAAACAGAATATAGCCTATATTTCCAACCAATATATAAAATTGTCTGCCAGTTCAGGTTTCTATCTAAAAATGGCTGCACGTTTTGCAATATTCTTAGCTTCTTTGAAGAATTCAGATATGCGTTTTCCGAGGTTGTTATTTTCCGATAATATGGAAGATAAAGGAATGGAGGAAAATCGAGCAAAAAACTTTCAAAGAACAATAATTAAGTATTTGCAAGAAATAGGTAATGATAATTACCAATTGATTTATGCCACGTCAATGTGCGCAGATGAGTATGATAATGCCCAATATACGATTGGAGAGAAATATTCCGAAAACAATAAAAGTTTAAAGAACTTATAGCAATGAATATACTCAAAACAGAAATTGAAGGCGTTCTCATTATAGAGCCACGCCTCTTCCGTTAATGCTCGTGGCTACTTCTTCGAGAGCTTCAGCGAGCGAGAGTATGAAGAGAAAGTAACCCCAATCTTGGGGCACAGTGTTCACTTCTGCCAAGATAATGAGAGTATGAGTAGCTATGGCGTGATGCGAGGTCTGCATTTCCAGCGCCCACCTTACACACAAAGCAAGTTGGTACGCTGCGTAAAAGGTAGAGTGCTCGATGTAGCAGTAGATATTCGTAAAGGCTCACCAACCTATGGTAAGCATGTGGCAGTAGAGTTAACCGAATACAATCATGTCCAGTTCTTCATTCCAAAGGGCTTTGCTCATGGTTTCGCAGTCCTTTCGGAGACTGCCGTCTTCCAATACAAGTGTGATAACTTCTATCATCCAGAAGCCGATGGTGGTATCTCTATCCTCGACGGTACCCTCGGTATCGATTGGAAAATTCCAACAGAGCATGCTTCGTATCTTTCAGAGAAAGATACGAAGCATGCAATGCTGAAAGACTTTGATAGTCCATTCGATATCACCGTAGATCTCTACAAGTAATTGGGCGGAGTTGAAAAAACACCCCAAAAATTTGGTAGTTTCACAGAAAACCCTTATATTTGCAGCCAATAATTAGAATATTACGATTATGGCAACATTGGTACTCGATAATACATTATATCAAGGCTATGCAACGATAGCAGAGCAGAATAACATCAGTGTGACTGATGCTATGGCAGAAGCTTTACGATTATTGAAGCAACACTTGAAAAAGAAACCAAGTCTTTCGTTAAGACAACGACTTGAGAAGCGAATTCTTGAACTTCGAGATTTGCCGGCAAATTGGGATTATGCGGGTTCCCCTTCCATATCATCAGAAGCATGTGATTATTCTCAGAAGGTTGTTGCATGTTGTAGCGAATCGTTACTTCAAGGATTAGCAATATTCCCAAATACCAATGGCTATATATTAATGCAATGGAAGACCTCCAAAGGAGACGCCTGTTTATCTATTCTTAGTGATAGGATAGTGTATGATGTCAATTATGGAGAGATAGAGAAAGAGGGCATCCTCCCACTTTCGGAACTCCCTAAATTTTTGGAAGTCTTAAAGAACATAGCCTAATGGAATGTGATATAACATTTGAGAAACCAGTATTGAAAGATTTGGAGGAGATTGCTCGATTGTTGTCTTCTCCAGCCTTTTATGATGAAAATACCTATCAGTTGAATTTTGCGGCATTTAATCTTCGACGTTTTACGAATGGTGAAGTAGAGTCTTATGTCTCATTGTCCAGGCTGTCTTTTATAGACCAAAAGCATTTGAATAAAAAAGGTAAGTATGTTTTTAAAAAGACAGAAAGCCATTATGTGGGTTATGCTCTTTTTACTCCAAGTTATTTAGCAAACTTACATGATAGATTAAGAATATATCCTGTTAAAGCAGGTCTTAATGATCATTGTGGTATGTTTTTCTTGGATAAGGATAAGAAGTTAATCTGTGATGACTTGACGATTCGTCCTTATACATTAAAAACGTTACGCTCTCTTTGTGACTTATTGCAAGCTAATGTTGTTTTAAAATAGGGGTCCTTTGCACGCAATGTATAATTTGTCCGTAAATCACCGGTAGCCATTTAGGTGTGGAAAACATAGCTTTTATGTTCTCACTTTTTGAGAGCTGCAAGTTGAATGACATTAATTTTGGCGATTATATAGAAGATATACTCTCCGACAGATGGAGGGGGAGCAAGACTTCATGTCCCTAATCCCATGTAATTATAACTCGAACAAAAAGGTGAATGTCAAGGCTGCCTGATTGGTAGCTTTGGCAATACCAATTAATAATATGTTTTTTTTGAAAAATGTTGGATGTGCTAACTACTGAAAATCAGTAGTTACGTTCTAATGGTGATTTACGTAAGCTTCGTTGGGCTACGAAATAGGCTTCGAGATGGGATGAAGCTTGCTACGATATTTTCATTAATTCTTGTCAGTTTTAAATAATTACTAAGATGGAGAATGAGTATTTAGAAAAAGAGAAGAAACTTGCTGCGCAAGAAAAAATCCTGGCAAAACATAAATGGATATGTATGTGTCCAAATTGTACAGAGCAAGCAATTAATAGTCATTTACTACAACGTCATGGAATTCTTGATAGTGTAGTAGAGCAAGGTCATTTATACGAACTGAAAATCGAAGATTATTTTAAGTGGCATACAAATGATCCTGTTTGTTTCAAAAAGGTAGGACTTCAACAAGCGATTTCTTATCCTCTGTTTTGTAGTAAACATGATACCGCACTGTTTATACCAATAGAAGGCGAGGTCATAGATTTTGATAATTATATGTCTCAGCTTCTATTCTCTTATCGTGGAGTTTGTTCAGAAATTCGTAAAAAGGAATTTGTTAAAGTAAGGAATGAAGCTTGGGAAGATAATGATATAAAAGAATCTTCACTTTTAGGAACAGACAGAGGATTACAGGATCTATTAAGGTATAAGTTTCTATTTGAGAAAGAAATTACTAATCCAGCCCAAATGTTTGTCTTTAAGCATATTACTTATCCGTTTGTTCCCGTATATGCTTGCGGTACGTCCAGTTATGAACCTATAGATTATAAATCAGAGAGAAGTGTCGATAAAGCGATGAAAAAGAAAATGTTTGATGCCTTTTTTATCAATGTTATACCACAAAAAGAATCTCTTGAAATAATTATAGGTTATCACAAAAATCATGTAAATTCTGATTTACGACATTATGTTGACTCTTGGCAAAAATTATCCTTAGAGCAATTGCAAGTGAAGTTAACAGATCTGTTTGCAGCTAGATTGGAAATGTGGGGAATGTCTCCATCTTTATATAATTGTTTAAGTGAGGAAAAGAAAAAGTTATTCTTGGATAACATGAAGAAAGTCCAAACGAATTTCTATTATGATATAAGAAATGAGTTAGAATTTAATATGTTTGAATAGAATATATACATTGTATTTGACATTTAAAAAACAATGAAACAAGATACAAAAGAAAAGATGGATTTTTGGTTAAGCCAAAATCCTGAATCTACACATCCATTGGATGAGAGACGTAAATTTAGTTTCGTACTAGAGTTATACAAGAACGACGATAATGTACAATTTGAAGATTTGTATGAATCATTTCGTAATAGTCATCCAACTTATGATGAGCAATATTCAAGAGAATTGTGTGAAAAATGGGATATCGAAATATCGAAACTAAAACGTTTCGCAGAATATCTTATAGATGAAAAATAAGTTTAGATGACGTATCACCCAGGCGGTCCCATCCCGCATAATATGGCGTAGACCTTTGATGGTCCGACAACCTTAGAGCGTAGCGGTTCTGAGCACCGAGTAGGGCGGTTACATCCTTCCTTCTGAGGAGGAAGGCTTGGTTAGAGGTGGAGCTCCCTTTGGCTAAAGGGAGACGGAGGAATTCGAAAAAGCCTTCTTTAATGGTAAAGAAGGACGGGATGATTTTAGAAAACTCTCCTTTTGGCTAAAGGGAGACGGAGGGATTCGAAAAAACATTTCCTTTAAGGAGACTAAGAGGTAAAAATAACAAGATTTATGCACGATATTCAAATCATAATCATGGCCGGCGGCGTAGGCAGCCGCTTCTGGCCAATGTCAACCCCCGATTACCCAAAGCAGTTCATAGATGTGATGGGTGTGGGCCGTTCCCTCATTCAATTGACAGTAGATAGATTGAAGCCAATCTGTCCTGTCGAGAACATGTGGGTCGTGACAAACGAGAAATACATTCGCATAGTCAAGGAGCAAATCCCTGATATGCCATTCGATAACATATTATCAGAGCCGGAGGCTCGCAATACCGCCCCTTGTATTGCTTATGCCTGCTGGAAGATCCAGAAGAAGCATCCTGATGCCAACATCGTGGTGACACCATCCGATGCCCTGGTCATCAACACCTCGGAGTATCAGCGAGTACTCAGCAAGGCATTGAGCTATACATCCGATAAGAACGCTATCGTTACTATCGGTATCAAACCAAGCCGCCCGGAAACAGGCTATGGCTATATAGCCTCAGCAGAGCCAACATCCGTAGAGGGAATCTACAAGGTTGAGGCTTTCAAGGAAAAGCCAAACCTGGAGACAGCCGAGCAATACCTTGCTGCTGGCAATTACTATTGGAATGCCGGAATCTTCGTATGGAACATCGATACCATCAGCAAGGCAATCCGCACCTTCCAGCCTCAACTTGCCTGTATCATGGACGAGATGGCACCTTCTTTCTATACCGAACAGGAGAAAGAGGTGGTCGGCAAACTCTTCCCAACCTGCGAGAAGATAAGCATTGACTATGCCGTGATGGAGAAGTCGAAGGAAATCTATACCTTGCCAGCCGAGTTCGGCTGGAGTGATTTAGGCAGCTGGGGCAGTCTCCGTACCTTGCTTCCACAAGATGAGGCTGGCAATGCCAAGGTAGGTAAGGACATCCGCTTGTATGAATGCAAGAACTGTGTGGTTCATGCAGCCGATGAAAGCAAAGTAGTAGTTCAAGGCTTGGATGGCTATATCGTAGCCGAGAAGAATGGACAACTACTTGTCTGCTCTTTGAAAGAGGAACAGAGAATCAAGGAATTCGGAAAGTAATTCAACTTTTCCAAAACTGTTTATACTAATAGGCATTAAAATCAACACAAATATTTATTAATTTCTATCAAAAATTTCATGGATAATAGAAAAGTGGCCCTTATTACTGGTATTACAGGTCAGGATGGATCATACCTGGCAGAGTTGTTATTGGAAAAAGGATATGATGTTCACGGAACTATCCGTCGTTCATCAACTGATTTCCGTGAGCGTATCGCTCACTTGGAAGGTCAGCCAAACTTCCACCTTCACTATGCCGACCTCGGTGACTCTATGAGTATCATCCAGGTAATGAACAAGGTGAAGCCAACAGAAGTTTATAATCTTGCTGCTCAGAGTCACGTACAGGTGAGCTTCGACTCTCCTGAGTTTACAGCCGATGTTGACGCCACAGGTGTGCTCCGTATCCTGGAGGCTATCCGTCAGTGTGGTTTGGAGAAGACTTGCCGCATGTATCAGGCTTCAACATCAGAGCTTTATGGTAAGGTAGAAGAGGTTCCTCAGAACGAGAACACTCCATTTCACCCATATTCTCCATACGCCGTTGCCAAGCAGTATGGTTTCTGGATTGTCAAGGAGTATCGTGAGGCATACAACATGTTCTGCTGCTCAGGTATCCTCTTCAATCATGAGAGTGAGCGCCGTGGTGAGACTTTCGTAACCCGCAAGATTACATTGGCTGCAGCCCGCATCAAGCAGGGCAAGCAAGACAAGCTTTATCTCGGTAACCTGGATTCACTCCGCGACTGGGGTTATGCCAAGGATTATGTAGAGTGTATGTGGCTGATTCTCCAGGCTGAGAAGCCAGAGGACTTCGTGATTGCAACAGGTAAGCAGCACTCAGTTCGTGAGTTCGCTCAGTTGGCTTTCCACTATGTAGGAATCGAACTGAAGTGGGAAGGCAAGGAAGAGAACGAGAAGGGTATCTGTGTTGAGGGGCCTGAGGAACTCATCGGCAAGACACTCGTTGAGGTTTCTCCTGACTTCTATCGTCCTACCGATGTGGTGAATCTCTGGGGTGACCCAACAAAGGCTAAGGCTAAGCTCAACTGGAATCCTAACACCACATCTTTTGAGGATCTCGTCAAGATTATGGTAGAGAGTGATATGGCTAAGGTAGCTGCTGAGGCTGCCGGTGAGAAGGTTCGCTGCAATCTTGCAGAATACTTGGAGAAGGGTATTGTTAAGTAAGAGTTTACAGTTTACAGCATGCTATTAACTGTAAACTGTAAACTATAAACTATTCATAAAGTTTATGGCTAAGAAAGTTTTTGTAAGTGGTTGTTACGATCTTTTACATTCTGGTCATGTGGAGTTTTTCCAGCAGGCTTCACGTTATGGTGATCTGTATGTAGGCATCGGCTCCGATGCCACCTATTTAGAGTACAAGCATCGCAAACCGATGTTCCCACAGGAAGAACGACTCTTCATGGTCAAGAACATCAAGGCTGTGAAGGATGCGTATATCAATGAGGGAAGTGGAGTTATCGACTTTCTCCCAACACTTGATAAAGTAAAGCCTGATGTGTTTGTTGTAAATGCAGAAGGCGGTTCTGATGAGAAGCGAAAGATCTGTGCCGAACGAGGCATCGAGTATGTCGAACTTCAGCGCACACCTCATGAAGGCTTGAAGGCACGTTCTTCATCCGATTTGAAGAAGGCTTTATCGACTGCTTCTGATAATACGACACAAAATGCGGGCATCCCAACCCGTCTGGACCTCGCTGGAACCTGGATTGACCAGCCATACGTCAGCATGTATCACCCAGGTTGGGCAATCACCATTTCTCTGAATCCAACCTTCGAGGTACGAGACAGATGTGGCCTCTCCACATCCACCCGTAACATGATCAAGAAGATCTGGCCGGTGAAGCTCCCAAAGATGGATCCCGAGATGCTCGCCCGTCTGGTCTTCTGCTTCGAGAACAACCCGGAGCGTCACGACGGCATCATTTCCGGTGCCCAGGATTCCATCGGAATCTGCGTACCAGGTCTGGCTCGTCATTATTATGACAACAACTTCTGGCCAGAGAAGATAGAGAGTACTCAGGATGAGATGACCCTCCGCTTCCTCGAAGACCACCTCGTTATGATACCGATGCAGCCACGACGTCCGGGATGCAGCGTGGTAGAAGGCAAGGATATTACTCCTGCAAAGGTGAAGGCTTTAGCCGATGCTGCCGATGCATGCTGGAATGCCATTCTTGCGCACAATCTTGATGCTTTTGTAGCAGCATACAAGGCATCCTTCGAAGCCCAAATAGCCATGTTTCCAGGTATGGTGAATCCGTCTGTCAATGGAGTGATAGAACCAGAGGCGAGTGTGCAGCCGATGATTGATCATTACAGTGCTCTGGACGATGTGCTGGCATGGAAGATGCCGGGCGCAGGTGGCGGTGGCTATCTTGCCCTGGTTGTAAAGGATAGTAAGGAATTTGCAGAGAATCATGATGAAGCAATCCATCTTCAGATACGAAGGTCATAACTATCTGGTTCCCTTCCTCATTATCAGCAGCCTCTTCTTTATGTGGGGCTTTGCCCATGGCATTCTGGAGGTATTGAATCCTCATTTTCAGGAATCCTTCCATATCAGCAAGACGATGTCGGCACTGACGCAGGTAGCCGTTTATGGTGCCTACTTCCTGATGGCTCTGCCTGCTGGATGGATTATACAGAAGTGGGGATACCGTAGGGGAGTGATAACCGGACTGGTTCTGTTCGGTATCGGCTCCCTGATGTTCATACCGGGAAGTGAAATCAACAGTTTCTACTTCTTCGTATTGTCTTTATTCGTGATAGGGTGCGGCTTAACCTGTCTGGAGACGAGTGCCAATCCTTATACCACGGTATTAGGACATCCCGATAAGGCAGAGAGTAGAATCAACCTATCACAGTCGCTCAATGGTATAGGTTGGATAGTGGGACCACTGGTTGGCGGACAATTGCTGTTCTCTGGTGTCAACATAGCCATTCCTTATGCCCTGGTGGGTATCTTTGTGCTTTTAGTGGCATTGATTCTGTCAAGAATTACATTGCCAGACCCAAGGAGAGCACATGAGGCAGATACGAATGAGAAGGCAGAAGAGAAGCCGATGCGTGTGATGGCGTTCGGTTTTGGTATGCTTACCTTATTCCTCTATGTGGCAGCCCAGACGGGTGTGAACAGTTTCTTCATCAACTATGCCGAGGAGAGCATTCATATAGAGAAGCAGACCGCCAGTCTCTATCTCGCTTTTGGCGGAATGGGATTATTCTTTGTCGGAAGATTGGCTGGTGGCGTCATCATGAATTATATCCAGCCGAAGCTGGTACTTCTAGCCTGTGCCATCCTTACATTTATCGCCACATTGATAGTGGTGGTATGTAGTGGAACCATATCTCTCATAGCGTTCTTCGCCTTGTATTTGGGAGAGAGCATCATGTTCCCCACCATCTTCTCATTGGCATTGAGAGATGCGGGAACACAGACCAAGCTTGCCTCCTCATTGCTCATCATGACGATAGTGGGAGGTGCGATAGCTCCGTTATTAATGGGATATATAGCTGATACCACAGGCAGCATGGCTGTTGCTTTCCTTATCCCACTGTTATGTTATGCCGTGATTGGTGGTTATGCCGCAACACGGAGAAGATGAATTAAAATAAGAGTAAAAAAATGATTTTAGATAAAAACGCAAAGATTTATATTGCAGGACACCACGGACTCGTGGGCTCTGCTATCTGGAATAACCTCGAGAAGAGAGGCTATCATAATCTGGTGGGTCGTTCACACAAAGAACTCGACTTGACCGACCAGTATGCAGTAGAGAAGTTCTTTGACGAGGAGAAGCCTGATGCAGTGGTCCTGGCTGCTGCCTTCGTGGGGGGTATTATGGCGAATTCATTGTATCGTGCCGACTTCATCATGCAGAACATGAAGATGCAGTGCAACGTAATCAGCAACGCCTATTCTCATGGCGTAAAGAAACTCCTCTTCCTGGGCTCTACCTGCATCTATCCAAAGAATGCTCCGCAGCCAATGCGCGAGGATGTGCTCCTCACTTCTCCGCTGGAATACACCAACGAGGAATATGCCATCGCTAAGATTGCCGGATTGAAGATGTGCGAGAGCTACAATCTCCAGTATGGTACCAACTATATCGCTGTGATGCCAACCAACCTCTATGGCCCTAACGATAACTTCCATCTGGAGAACAGTCACGTGATGCCTGCGATGATGCGCAAGATTTATCTTGCCAAGCTCATCCACGATGGTGACTGGCACAGCATCGAGGTAGATATGAACAAGCGTCCTATCAACCCTACTGATAAGCTTCGCGAAATCATCGGAGAGGGTAATGTCGACGGCAGCAACTCTCATGAGCGCATTCTGAAGGCATTGGAGTTTTATGGCATCTACGACAACAAGGTGGTGCTTTGGGGAACAGGTAAGCCATTGCGTGAGTTCCTCTGGAGCGAGGATATGGCTGATGCCAGTGTTCATGTGCTCCTGAATGTAGATTTCAAGGACATCATCGGTATTGAGAAGTACAGTTCTGTATTCTATGGTGCCAAGGTAGATGGTGCTGTGGATAGAAACAACTCTGAGGGCCGTGGCGGCGCTATCCCATCTCTCGGTGAGATTCGCAACTGCCACATCAATGTGGGAACCGGTAAGGAGCTTACCATCCGTGAACTTTCTGAGCTTGTAGTAAAGGCAGTAGGTTTCGAGGGTGAGGTTGAGTTTGATTCTACCAAGCCAGATGGAACCCCAAGAAAGCTCATCTCTGTAGATAAGCTCCATAGCCTCGGCTGGACTCATAAGGTAGAGATCGAGGATGGTGTGAAGAAACTCTATGAGTGGTATCAGGAGAGTCTGAAAGACTAAAGAATGTATCATCATGCTTGCAAATGATGAGGCTGGCAATGCCAAGGTAGGCAAGGACATTCGCTTGTATGAATGTAAGAACTGCGTGGTTCATGCAGCCGATGAAAGTAAGGTGGTAGTTCAAGGCTTGGATGGATACATTGTGGCAGAGAAGCGTGGACAGTTTCTTGTTTGCTCGCTGAAGGAGGAGCAGAGGATAAAAGAGTTTGAAAAATAGTAAACTGCAATAATGGTAACCCAGTATTGATGTTTTTCTTTTAAATTAAATGTTATGGATAATATAAGATTAAAAAAAATCAGAAATATAGAAGAATCTGGAACAATAAAATTGAAGCCTTTGACCATTTTTGTAGGAAAGAATGGAATGGGAAAAAGTTCTTTGATGCGTCTTTTTCCATTGATAAAGCAAAGTGTGGCAGTTTCAAAAAAAGGACCATTGCTTTGGTATAGTGAGAAAGGTGTTGACTTTGGTGATTTTAGGACAGTAGTGATGCGTGGAAAAAATAATATACAAATAGACTTTTCTGCACTTGTAGTTTAAGATAATGAAAAATATAGTATTAGTAACATGGATAGGCGGAGGAAATTTTGGAACAGCTCTCCAGTCCTTTGCCTTACACAAGAAGTTAGAACTTTTGGGATACAATGTTAGCTTCCTTCAGAATATCCCTAAGAGATATACGTTTAAAAACAAAATAAAATATCTACTTCAAATCATAGGCTTTGATTTGAAAAAAATGAAGAAACTTATTCTTCCATCTCATCTTTCTATAAAACAGCAGAAATTGGCAGATTTTGTTTTAAAAAATTACAATTTTTGTAAGCCTATCAATGATCAAAGTCAATTGAAAAAGCTGATAGCAAATACAGATGTGTTTGTTACAGGAAGTGATCAGATATGGAATACTGTTTATAAGTTCGATCCATTTTGCTTCCTTGATTTTGCAGGAGATGCCAAAAGGATTGCTTATGCTTCAAGCATAGGTTTGCAAGATTTTCCAGAAGAACATAAATCTGAGGTTAAGCGAATGTTGTCTAAATTTTCTCATATTGGTCTTCGAGAAGATACTGCGGTACATATTGTTTCAAAGTTGTTGAATCGAGATGATATTGTACAGGTCTTGGATCCAACTTTCTTTTTGGATTCAGATAACTGGAGAAGTATAGGAGAGGATGCAAATGTAGAAATACAACTTCCTCAAACATATATCCTTTGTTATTTAATAGGAAATAACGAATGGTATAAGGAGCAACTCAAAGACGTTGTCGCAAAAACAGGTATCAAGAATGTGATAATTATACCATCAGAAGAGAATGCTTTATTTTCAATAGATGGGGCTATTGTTTATGATGAAGCTGGTCCTTTGGAGTTTGTAAAGCTTATACAAAAGGCAACTTTTGTATGTACGGATTCTTTCCATGCTACAGCAATATCCATTAATTTGAATGTTGATTTTGTGGAATTTATTAGGTTTAAAGCTTCTGATAAAGCTTCACAAAATTCTCGTATCTATGATGTCCTATCACATTACAATATGATGAATAGGATTTATAATACGCAAGATGCAAGTTGGAGAGAGAAAATCGATTTCTCTGTTTCTAACAATCAGTTGGAAATTGATAGGGAAAAGTCTTTGGATTACCTTATAAATGCAATAGAAAAATAAAAGGAAATGAAGAGTAATTATTATGTGTCTTCACTCTTTTGGAGTACACTTTCAAGAATACTGAATGCTGTTCTTGGATTTATCACAGTTCCCCTTTTGTTGGGATATTATGGTAAAGCAGAGTATGGTTTATTTTCAATAGCAACAGCATGCAACAGCTATATGCACCTTTTGGATTTAGGAATGAATACTGGTGCGGTTAAATTCTATTCACAATGGAAAGCCGAAGGAAAAATTGATAAGGTGTTTAGAGTCGCTCGCTCAAATATTACCTTTTATATTATCATATCGGTAATAAATATTTTGATGTTGCTTGCAGTAGCTTTTTTCGGTGAGAATTTGTTTTCTGTGACTCATGACCAATTTCTTCAGATAAGAGCATGCTTATGTATCATCGCTTTGTTCAGTATGATAAGTTGGGTGACAACTGTCTTTAACCAGTTGTTGATTGCCGATAAGCAGATGACATTTACAATGCAAGTCCAATGTGTTCAAACTATATTGAAAGCTGTTTTAGTTTTTTGTGTCTTTTATGCACATTTAGAGTTGACGATATATTTCTTTTTCTTGACAGCATTGGTGGCTGTGGCATTTTTTCCATACGCTTATAAATGTAAGAAAGATAATTTGATTGATAGTTTTAAGCCTGCATGGTATTGGGGTGACTTTAAGGTGGTTATAATGTTTAGTCTATCCATTTTTGCACTATCTCTTTTTCAGGTCACAGCTACACAATCTCGTCCAATTATTTTAAGTATGTTTGCTCAAAATGGAGCGACATCTGTTGCTGATTTTAGAATTTTGGAAGTTGTTCCTTCGTTGATAATAATGATAGGTGGTACTTTTTCTGGAATATTCCTTCCGAAAACCGCAGAAATGGTAGCAAGGAAAGATGAGACCGCCATGCAAAAGTTTGCTTATAAATGGACTAAATATACAACAGTAGTTGTTGCATTTATGTGTTTTCCTTTTATGCTGTGTGCAAAGGAAACTCTTTCGGCATACGTGGGTAATGAGTATGCCAACCTTTCGCCTTGGTTGATTATTTGGTGTGTTACCGTTTTGATACAGATGCATACAACTCCAGGCAATGCTTTGGTATTGGCGCATGGAAAAACTAAGTTGCTAGTTCAAGTTACAGCATGTGGTTGCGTAGCATCCATGATTTTGAATATAATATTGTGTAAATATTTTAATGTAGGTTCTGCAATTATAGCATATTTCATATATGTTTGTTTTATCATTGGACTATATTACGTTTCATTCTATAAAAAGCTATTAAATTTAAGCAGAAGGAAAATGCTTGTTTGCTTTTTGATTCCTACTATTGTAGCTGCGTTGGTCTATATTGTGGTGTCTTGCATACCTATAGATAAATCTATCTTTGGTGATATAAATGAGAGAATAGGATATGTGCTTGTGTGTGTGTTGAAGACAATGATGTGGGCGATACCTTATATCGCAATTTTGTATTTCGGTAAAATAGTTGATTTTAAACAGATAAAAAAGTAATTTATGGAGATTTGCCCAAAAGATAAATGTACAGGTTGTTACGCATGTGTTAATGCTTGTTCACATGGATGTATAAGTATGCTGGAAGATGAATTAGGCTGTATACATCCTACAATAGATGAAGGAAAATGTGTGCAGTGTAATATGTGTATCAAGTCATGTCCAAATAATGTTCGAATACTCTTTTCTTATCCTCAAAAATGTTATGCATCTTGGATACAAGATAAGGAAAATCGTAAGATTTGTGCTTCAGGAGGTATTGGAACTATTATGTCTGAATATGTGATAAAGCAAGGAGGTGTAGTTTTTGGCTCCCGATATAATTCAGATTTAACTCCAATAATGACTTATACTGAGAGTTTAGAAGAGTTGGAGTATTATAAAGGTTCTCGGTATGTTCAATGCTTGGTAGGAAACGATACTTATAAGCAAGCTAAGGCTTTTCTTCGTCAAAATCGTTTAGTGTTATTTATTGGTACTCCGTGTCAGATAGCAGGTCTGAAATCTTATCTACGTAAAGATTATGATAATTTGATAACTGTAGATTTGATATGTCACGGTGTCTCTCCTACAAGTTATCTAAAAGAGGAAGTTGCTTATTTGGCTGATAAATATAAACTTACAGATATTTCTGATATTCGTTTTAGAGGCAATGACGGGAATAACTTTCGTCTGACTTTATGGAATAAAGACAGACGAAAGTTATTCCCGAGGGACAACTATCGCGAAAAAATGCTTCGCATTGGTGATCTCCAACAATATTATCTTAAAGGTTTTCTCTTGGGAGTATCTATGCGAGAAAATTGTTATTCATGTAATTATGCTCGACCAGAGAGAATCTCAGACATAACAATTGGTGATTTCATAGGATTGGGTAAGACTGTACCATTTGAATATCCAAAAGCAAATGTCTCTTCCGTGACAATCAACACGCAGAAAGGTAACTTTTTTTATAAGGACGTGTCTGAGACGATGGATACGTTGGTTAATATAGAACGTGACTATCAAGAACGTCTTCAATATAAGCCGTCACTTGTCCATCCATTCAAACGTCATCCTCTGAATGCTAAATTCGTAGAATTATATAAACAACATGGATATTTGTTTGCGATACATGAAACTTTGGGTGCAGCCCTTAGGGATGACTTGATAAAAACGTATCTGCATTATTGGACTTATTCTTATAGAATTCCAAGAAAATTATTAAAAATAATATTAGGTAAAAATGGAAAGAAATAAAGCAATAGATTCTGCAGCTGGCATATTGATTACCTATATGGTTTTTACTTGCATTTGTCAACATTTTGGTTATGAGCAATCTACAATATATATGGCATTAGAACATATCTTTTATTTTTTCATGCCTTGGTTTTTCTTTAAAGCAGGAATGTTTTTCAAGATGGAAGATTATCAAACTCTATTTAAAAAGAGTTGCACCAGATTGATACGTCCATTTATATTGTATTCCTTAATAGGACATATCTGTTACTGTGGTATCTGCTATCTGCAAGATAATTTTCATCTGTCAACTCTTGTTCCTTATTATAGTTTGTTGATGGAAGGTTCCATCCCTGGAAATCTGCCGTTGTGGTTCCTCTTGACTCTATTTACATGCCGAATCATTTTAAATTTCTTACAAAAAAAAGAAGTTTCAGTATATTTAATTGCTTTTGCTTCTTTATTGTTGGCATTTGGGTTGCATTTGATAGGCTTTAAACATCCATTTTATATTGCAAGCACTTTGATAGGGTTGTTCTTTATGAGCGTTGGATATGTTTTAACAAAACAAATGAAAATCCCCCCATTTTGCTTATTTGCCTACTGATATATGTGTTATCTCAATGGTTTCCTTCTTTCGTTGGTATGAGAAGTAATCATCTGTATTATGGAGTTTATATATTATTGATATTATATTCTGTTTGTGGAATTGTTTTGATGAATTTCGTAGGATACAAATTCTTGAATAACACAAAAATATTGAGTTTCTTAGGAAAGTATTCTATGGAAATTTATTGCTTGCATTGGATACCTTTGCTGTTTCTATAGAATAGAAGGACATTGTATTTTCAATTAGAATTATTTGAATATGGTAGAAATTAAAAAGAACAAGCAGTATTTTTACATGACTTTATTGGTCTTGTTTATATTGTTGGTAACTAAAGGATTAAAGTTCGTAGGATGGGGAATGATACCTATATTTGCAAAACTGAGATATATGGCATTTTTCTTGATACCAATTACAGCTTTGATATTTTATAATAAAATAGGGATAAGAAGAATTCTGTATAGCTGGAAAACGGTTGACTATTTTATTTTTGCTTGCTTATTTACTTTTTTCCTACGTATGGCAATATACGGTGGAGGTTATGGTTATGGTCTTGAAAACAACCTATTTGTGGCATTTCTATTTTGCACCTATTTTATATACCATTATAGTGAAATCACAGAGCGTAGCATAATCATGGCTCTTGTTGCAATTGGAGTTGTTGTTTTGTGTATTCAAGTTTATCAGCAATATCATCCAGAAATGGCTATGTTTAGTGTTTATACCGATGAAATGAAAGAAGCGAAAGGAGTAGGCACAGATTATATTGTTAGTCAAAGAAATGGCCTCTATCGATTTATACCTGTCGCTGCACAACTTCCTTTGTTTCTATTTTGCTATTATTTCTCTAAGCTGTTGATTCAATTTAAGATAAAGTATCTCTTGTTTGTTGGAGTCTTTGCTGCATCAACCTATTTGATGTTAACACGTATGTTTATGCTTTGCTTGGGTATATGTGCATTCTTTATATATTGGTCACAGCGTAAAAAGACGAAGTCAAAGTTTCAGACTGTAGTCTTGGTATCTATATTGATATTTCTTGTGTACAATTATGCAGATGTATTGTTTTCTGATTTGTTTAGTTCTAAAAATTCAGACATTGATGAAAGTGGCTCGGCTCGTTTGGGTAGTATGCCGTTCATCTTGTCACAAGCTATATCTAACCCACTCTTGTTTATAACAGGTCATGGCTATCCTGCTCAATTATGGGAATGGGGTGACAAACTTGGTTATTGGTGGAATGATTTAGGTATCTTCGGTCAAATTTATCCATACGGCATCATTTGGTTCTTTGTTTATCTAAAGCTTGTTTATTGGATTCTTGTAAAAATGAGGAAAAGGATACCTGTATATATTCGTGCATATACATTTAGTCTATTTTGTATTTGTTTTTTGATGTCGTCCTATGCAGGGAACTTGGTATCAACTCTTGTTTGGGTAATACTGCTTTATATTTGCGACCTGTATATCAGTAAGTCTGACCGAACTGAAAATAATGTGATATAACGATGAAATTTTCAATAACTATACCGGCTTATAAGGCCAAATTTCTAAAAGAGTGTATTGACAGCATTCTTTGTCAAACATACAAAGATTTTGAACTGATTATTGTCAATGATGCTTCGCCAGAGGACTTGGATTCTATTGTAAATAAGTATGATGATTCACGCATACGCTATTATAAGAATGACAAGAATTGTGGTGCAATCAATGTTGTTGACAATTGGAATAAGTGTTTGAATTATGCGCAAGGTGAGTTCATCATCTGTATGGGTGATGATGACAAACTGATGCCTAATTGCTTGGAAGAGTATGCTAAACTTATAGAGAAATACCCTCATCTTAATGCTTTCCATGCAAGAGTTATCAGAATAGATGATGATTCTAATATAATTGATATATTGGAAGACAGAGCAGAGATGGAAAGTGTATATTCTCTAATGCGACACCGCCTTAAAAGCAGACAACAATATATTGGAGACTTCTGTTATAGAACATCAAGATTAAGAGACCTTGGTGGCTATTACAAAATGCCTTTGGCATGGACATCGGATGATATAACTGCATATATGATGTCTTCCCCGAATGGTGTTGCTAACAGTAATTTGGCAACTTTCCAATATCGTATAAATGCATTGACGATTAGTAAAACAGGAAATTTCAAGATAAAAATGGAAGCTCTTAATCTTGCAGAAAAATGGATAAAGAGATTTATGGAAACAATGAGTCCTAAATCCATAGAAGACAAGGAGGAATATCGGATGCTTCCGAGATTATTGAATAAATATGTAGATGCGGAAAAAAAATCGATTATAGTAAATAGCTATATGCAAAGTTTTTCAAATATATTCTATTGGCTGAGAAATAAAAGAAAATATCAATTAAAAAACAAGCATATAATAAAAGCTATTCTGATTTTTATCACTTCAAAATAAAAAGTATTTATATGAATAAGAAGATTGTTTATATAGGTTTTGCATACAAACATCATAAGGGTACACATGCTGGTTACCAGCATATCAAGGAATTCATGGGGTATGATCATCTGATAGAATGTCAAAAGGAATTCGAGTTCTTGTTTTTTGATGTGAAATATGCTTCTCTTGCCAAGAGAAGCATAAGAAGGCTCTATGCTAAGATGTTGGGAGATGGCTGTCCTTTTGCCATGTTTCGCGCCTTGTTATATTCTTGGATGCACAAAGAGGATGTAAGTTTCCATATTATTTATGGTGATAACATTTATGCAAAGTTCTTTTATCGCTTAAAACGTAAGAAACACCAGGTAATTGCTACTGTGCATCAACCTTTTGACAATTACATGCGAAATGAAAAACTGAAGAATAAGTTGTTATGGCCAGATAAACTCATCATTCTTTCCAATAATGAGTTGAAGCAATTCAATGATTTTACTGGTAAAAACAATGTTGGCTACATTCCTCATGGTATTTGTACTGATTTCTATAAGCCTGCTAAAAATGGAATCCATAGGGAGAATTCCGTTTTGCTTGTAGGTAACTGGTTGCGAGATTTTGATTTGGCAGAAAAGGTATTTAAGAAGTTACGACAAGTAAATCCTGAAATACAAATAGACATGGTCGGTTCCAAGGGAAATGAACAGCGTTTTGGCAAACTTGTAAATTACCATTATGGAATCAGTGATGAAGAACTTCTTGCTCTTTATCAATCATGTTCTATCGTTTACTTGCCTTTGCTGAGATTTACTGCCAACAATGCTTTACTGGAGGCAGCTTCGACTGGCTGTAGATTGGTTGTCGCTACAGATAATGCAGAGGATAACACTTATCTTCCTATGAAATATGTGGTAATGGCTAATAGAAACGTAGATGATAACATCCATACAATAGGAACTTGTGTTCATTCCAATGAAACTTCAACCAACGTTAGAGAATTCATAGTCAAGAACTATTCTTGGGAGGTGATAGCCGAGAAAGTAAGACAGTTTATTAAAAAGTAAAATAATAAAGTAAGTATTTATGCTTTTCAATTCTTTAGAATTTATCGTTTTCCTACCCATTGTATTTACATTATATTGGCTTGCACGAAGAAGTAACTTGTTGCAAAATACAGTGTTGCTTCTTGCCAGCTGCATATTCTATGCATGAGTAGATTGGCGTTTTCTTTTTCTGATAGGCTTCACTGCATTCATGACATATCTTACGGGACGAGTCATTGGAAATAGTGAGGCTAGCGTTACAAAAAGGAAGGGTAATGTAGCATTGAATATTGTTGTAAATCTCATCATCTTGGGATTTTTCAAATACTATAACTTCTTTGCTGTGAGTTTTTCTGATGCCTTCCATGCTGTAGGACTCAACTTGGATGTCGCTACTTTGCAATTGGTGCTTCCTGTGGGAATCTCCTTCTATACATTCAAGGCGATTAGCTATTCTGTTGACCTTTATAAATGTAAAATGGGGGGCAAAATCTTGTAGCATTGTTATGCTATCTGATGTTTTTCCGCAACTGTTGGTGGGACCTATAGAGAAGGCAAGAGACCTCTATCCACAATTTCTGAAAGTAAGGAGTTTTGGCTATCGCCAAGCTGTTGATGGTTCTAAACTGATAATATGGGGATTATTTAAGAAAATTGTCATTGCAGACACGGCTTGTGGCATCGTCAACTCAATATATGGAGACGTTGGTTCATACTATTCTTCAGCTTTATTGATATGTGCTATTTTGTATTCTTTCCAGATATATGGAGATTTCTCGGGATATGGCGATAGGCATAGGTAAGCTATTGGGTATAGAGTCGAAGAAGAATTTCAATTTGCCATATTTGTCAAGAGATATAGCTGAGTTTTGGAAGCGTTGGCATATATCCTTGAACACATGGTTTGTAGAGTATGTCAATATTCCTCTCGGCGGTAGTAGGGTTTCCAAGTTTGTGACCATTCGAAATACTTTCATCATCTTTTTGTTGAGTGGTTTATGGCATGGGGCTAATTGGACCTTCATTTGTTGGGGACTCTATCATGCATTATTGTTTGTACCATTGCTTTTGCTGGGTAGAACTAAACGATTTGGAAAATATGAGTTAGATAAATGTATAACTTTGAAGGAGTGGTTGAATATTTTGCTTACTTTTGTTTTTGTAACTATTGGTTGGATAATTTTCCGCTCGCCAGATATTTCTGTTGCATTTGATTATATAAAAAGATTGTTTGATTTATCAGATTATGATATGCCTAATATCAATCCGAAGAGGTTGTTTGTGATATTGGAGTGTATGATGGCTATTATGTTTGTAGCTTTCATGGAAATTAAACATAAGACAAGTGAAGTGGTGCTTTCTTTTGGCTCTCGATATCGGATAGCTAATTTCATAGGGAACATTGCTGTAACTATATGGGCTATACTGTTCTACTCTGTAGGTCAAACATGATAAGCGATGAAAAAATTTCTATTTAAATCGTTACAGTTTATATCTGTCCTAGCCCTTTCATTAATCATTATCGGTTTTGTGTTGCCTTATAACAAAGATGGATATATACGAGCGCAAAAGTTTAAAATGGATAAGCTGGCAGATCCTAGAAGAAAACCAACTATAGTCATATTAGGAGGTAGTAATGCTGCTTTTTGATACGACACAAAATTGCTCAATGACAGTTTGAAGATGCCTGTATTCAATGCAGGGCTTCATGCTGGTTTAGGTATGAAATTTTTCTTGGATGATACATCTCAATATCTCAAAAAAGGAGATGTTTTGGTATTTAGTCCGGAATATGATCAGTTCTATGGAAATTTAAATGATGGGCAAAGTGAGATGACTGATGCTTTCTACCTTTACCATTGTAAATATCCTGGAAAAATGTCGTTCAAACAAATTGTAGGGGTTATCCAGAATACTCCTGCTTACCTTAGAAGAAAAATAGAGTCTAATGTTTTTGCATTGGCGAAATTGAAATCTGATCCGGTATATACGTTATCTTCCATAAATGAGTATGGTGATGTAACATGGCACTGGTTTCATAATAGAGTACATAGTATGCCGAGTGGGCGTGCTATGGATAAGAGTAAGTTGACTTTTAATGAGTCGGCTTTTGAAAGTTTAATAGGTCAATTAAAGACTTTGAAGAAACGCGGTGTGACCATTATTCTTTATCCTGCTGCCTATAATAAAAAAGCATTTGACGGTTCGGTAAATGCAATCAAGGAAATTGCTGAAAGATTGAATAAAGCAGGCTTCCCTTATGTGTGCTCACCTAAGGCGTGTTCCTTTGAAAAGGATAAATTTTATGATACAGATTATCATTTGAATCATGAGGGGGCATTATTACATAATAAACATTTTATTGGTATAATAAGAAAATGTAGAATAAATGAGAGTATTTCAAATTAATACCCGCTATTATAATGGTGGATCCACGGGGCGTATCACTTTCGATCTAAAGAAAGTGATGGAGGCTAACGGGATAGAAAGTTATGTAGCATTTGGCTTTGGCTATGATCCAAAGGATGATGAAAAGAATACCGTTTATCGGATTGAATCTGATAGAGAACTTTTTGTCAGTAAGCTTTGGACAAAGGCTACTGGTCATCATGGCTTCAATAATAAACGTGAGACCAAAAGGCTTCTAGCTTGGATAGACGAGATTAAGCCTGATGTCATTCACATGCATAATATCCACAATCATTATGTGAATATTCGAATGCTATTAAGATATATAGCAGATAAGAATATTCCATGTGTATTGACAATGCATGATTGCTGGACATTAACAGGGCATTGTGCCTACTTCGATTTCTCGGGGTGCGATAAATGGAAGACAGGGTGTAATCATTGTCCTAGTTTAAGAGATTATCCAAAGACATTTGCACCAATAGATCCTTCTTCTTGGAACTACAAAATGAAGAAGAAATTATTCGCTCCATTAAATATTATCTTTGTTTCTCCTTCACAATGGCTGTGTGGCCTACAGCAACAGTCCTTTCTGAAGGATAAACCATGCGTGGTGATTAACAATGGTGTTGATATGTCGGTATTCCATCCTATTAAGTCTAAAGTGCGAGAGGAATATGGCATTGGCAACCGAAAAATGATATTGGCAGTTGCTGGTGGTCTTTCTCTTAGAAAGGGTAAGGATTATCTTTTGAAGTTGCCTTCGTTACTCAATGATGATGAAGTCTTAGTACTTGTTGGATTGAAAAATGGACAGGAAGTATTGCTGCCTAAAACAAATAAGGTTATAGGTATCCAACGTACTAAAACACCTGATGAACTTGTAGGGTTATACTCTGAGGCAGATGTCTTTATTAACCCTACTCTCGAAGATAATTTCCCTACAACTAATATAGAAGCTTTGGCATGTGGTACTCCTATCGTAACTTTTAATACTGGTGGTAGTGCTGAGGTTATAACTTCAGAAACAGGATTGGCTGTGGATAAAGGTGATTTAGATGCTCTCCTTTCTTCAATCAGATCAATTCTGAACAAAGGAAAAGAGCAATATGTTGATGCTTGCAGAAAGAAAGCAGAGAGTGATTATAATAAGGAGATTCAGTATGGTAAGTATATTGAGTTGTATAAACAGTTGACTAAAACGAAGTAGATTATGTCTTATCCTATAGAATTGTCTATGTTTGATTATAGTAAGATATTTCTTCCTGTTCAGGCTTTAAATCAGCAAGTTATTGAAACTGCTCTAAGCATTGACAATTTGTATAAATCAATGCATATAGATGTAGAGACGAATGATTTATCTAGTGGAATTCTGTTTGAGGAAGAACGAGACCGAATACGTAATGTAGCGGAAATAAGGGAGATTGATGGGAAACATCAAATAACTTTCTCTTTGACTTTTGGTCAATTTATGTGGTCTGTAGGCTTGTATCTTAGCACTTACTTTGATAATATTGTGCAGATTCCGATGATGAATCTTACAGGAACTAATGTAAATGGTTGTAAAACCAATATGGAATCTGTTAGATTTGCGGAAGATACATTCTTTAGGGCAAGGCAACTAATGTTTCGTGTTATCTCAAATGCTTATACTCAAATACCTAATATTTGTGATCCGCAAGCCTTTGAGAAAGAAATTGGTTATGCGAATGGCATATATATCGGTGGTATGTGCTTTATTATGGCTCACGAGTTCTCTCATAATTTTTTGGGGCATACACATTACCCAGAAAATCAAGAAGTGACAATAGAGGATGAAATGAATGCAGATGAGTCGGCATTGTCTTTTATCTCTGCAGAATTTAGTGGTAAATTCGGATTAACATACAAGGTAGGCATTGCTAATGTGTTGTGTGCTTTGTTGCTTATGGGACAAGATACAATAAGCAGTGATGGTGCTCACCCACACATGGATGTGAGAATCGCAAATATAATGAATAAGTTGGAACTTTCGCATGAAGATATGTTGTGGGGATATGTGGGATGTGCTATCAGAATGTGGTTACTTGTTTATGGGGGTTATACAATTGTAGAAGATATGAAAGCTGGTCCTTTTGATACCTATGGGGATTTTTTCGAGTTTTACTTGAAACTATTGAAAGAATATAGAGAGAGGAATTTTCCTGAGGTATTAAAGCCAGATTGGTTTACGGAATAAATGAGGAATTGAAGACTCCCGAAGGTATTCATCTTAATAGTTTCATGTATGAGCTATTGATTTATATGTCTGCCGAACATTTGGTGAGTTTTTAAAATAGGTGTAAAAACGAATTAGTATAAAGCTAATGGAAAGAAAAATAAGAGCTTTAGTGGTTACATATCTACCTTGGAGTAATGATATTAGTGTGGGTAATACTCTTTCTAATATTTTTAAAGGTATGGAGGACAGAATGGAGTTTGCTAATATCTATTTCAGAGAGGATGTTCCAGATAATGATATTGTTGAACGTTTTTTCAATATATCAGAAAAGCAATTGGCTAAGAGCATTTTTGCGCGGGATGTTATAGGATGTGAAGTTATTCCAGTGAAAGGTCAGAAAAAAGATTTTTCTAAAAGGTATAATAAAGCTAGAAGTATGCGATGGGATTCAATGCTTCTTGCTCAGGATATGATAGGAATATTGGGTAAGTGGAAATCTGAAGCTTTGGATAAATTTGTTTCGGATTTTCAGCCAGATTTGATTTTTGGTCCTTTAGGTAGAGTCCCTGTTTCTAATAATTTAATGAGGTATGTTAGCCAAAAGTTCAATATTCCTCTTGTCACATATCCTTGGGATGACCATTATTCTTTAAAGAAGGTATCTTTTTCTCCTTTCTTTTGGATTAAAACATTTGTAGAGCGCCATGCTATAAGAAAGTGTGCTAAGCAGAGTAGTTTTCTTTATGGAATAACGCAAACTATGTGTGATGAGTATGCCGGTTATTTCAACAAAGAATTCAAAGTGCTTTATAAAGGATATGAATTTGGTCAAATGCCTGAAATTAAGGATGCAACTGTTCCGTTGAAATTTGTTTATATGGGTAACTTGGGTTCTGGTAGATGGCAAGTATTAGGTAAAATTGCAGAAGCTATTAATGAACTGAACCAGGTTGGGAAAAAGGCAGAGATGTTTGTTTATTCAATGTCCCCTAAAACTGATGCTATGGTAAAGGCTCTAAATTCTGGTGATTCTCATTTGATGCCTCCTGTTGATAATAAAGATGTGCTCTCAACAATGAAATCGGCTGATGTCTTGGTTCATGTAGAGCCGGCATCTTTGAAGGATAGATTATTCTTTAGACTTTCTTTTTCAACGAAACTTGTTGATTATTTCTATAATGCTCGTTGTATATTTGCACTTGGCGGTGATACAGGGTCTATCAGATATCTTAAAGATAATGATGCTGCCATTGTTGAGACCGATATACATAAGATAAAAGATCAAATCAATCGTTTGCTTACTCAACCGAGTTTAGTAAAAGAATATGCGGAAAAAGCTTGGAGATGTGGTCTTAGAAATCACCAGATTCAGAAAATACAAGATGGTATTTATGCTGATTTTTGCAATGTAATACAGAAGAGAAATGAACACAAATAAATTAAATCTGAAAATAAAGGAAATCTTAGGGGAAGGTCCTAAGAAGATTCTTATGAAGGGATTATTTCCTTTTCGTAATAGATTCATGCTATTCAATGTTACCAATTTTGCTAAGAAAGATAGAGTAAATTTGGATTATTGGTTGGAGTCTGATAATCTTGGTGACACATTAACTCCTGTTATTGTGAATCATTTGTTATCAAAGAAAAAAATAGATTCAGATAAGAAAGTGCATGGAATCAAGCATCTCTTTGCTGTTGGTAGTGTGATAACTGCCGGCATTCAAGATGGTACTGTTTGGGGAAGTGGCATTTTAAATGCCCGTTTAGGATACCGTTTGGAAGGTCGTAAATTGGATATACGTTCTGTTCGTGGTCCTTTTACGAGAACATATCTTGCAGATTATGGCTTTGAAGCTCCAGCCGTATATGGTGATCCTGCTATATTTATGCCAGAAATATATACACCTTCTGACAAGGTTGAAAAGAAGTATAAGTATGGTATTGTTATGCATAAAGATCAAGTGATACCTGTAGCAGATAGAGATGATCTAATAGTAATTGATATCTGTACAGCAGATTACAGGGATTTTGTACATAAACTGTTGAGTTGTGAAAAAATCATTTCTTCGTCTCTTCATGGAATTATTTTAGCAGAATCGTATGGGGTACAAGCTATATTGCTAAAGCCAAAAGTTGATTTCTTGAAATATGATGATTGGTATTATAGTACAAAAAGATATGAATATCCTGTAGCCCGAACTATCGAGGAAGGCATGATGATGACTCCTTTATCTCTTCCTTCTAATCTGGATGAGCTAAGAAAAGGTCAGGAAGATGCTTTTCCTTATGACTTGTATGAGGTGTAGGTAAACTTATATTTTTTATGGATACGATTGACATTTCTCAAAACATTCAAGACTTCAAGCAGGTGTTTGAAAATGAGAATAGAATCATTTTCTCTGCTAGGTTTGGAGATGGTAAGTCTTACTTTCTGAAAGAGTTCATGAAGAGCTATGATGAAAAGGATAATGATTATTATTTCATCACTCTCCATCCAGTAAACTACGTGGTTGAGGAGAATCGGGATGTCATTGAGTATATCAAGCGTGATATTCTGTTTCAACTCATAAAGGATAATCGTATCTATGACTTTAAAGAAGGGTATGATAAGATATTCGATGCGGTATGCAACAAAGAGTCTTTGTTAAAGCTGGCTGACTTTGTTGCTTCGATTATACCAGTTGAAGGAATAAAAGATGTATATGAAGGCTTGAAAGGTCTTGCTTCTACGATTCATATGAAATATAAGGGGCAAGATGTTCTTCATGTAGTAGATGATTACCTCAATGGATTCTATGGAAAGATGGGGAGTATCAGCGAATGTGATGCTTTTACCTATCTTATCCAGAAGTCTTTGAAGCAGATGATGGCTAAGTCTGTTTTGATTATTGAAGATTTGGACAGAATAGATCCTGCTCATCTGTTCCGCATCATGAATGTTTTATCCTCTCAGGTTGATAATCCCTATTATTTGCACGTTCCTCATGGTAACAAGTTTGGCTTTGATAAGATAATCCTTGTGATGGATTATGAGATAGCAAAGCATCTCTTCCACCATTTCTATGGTAAAGAGGCGAACTATGAGGGGTATATGAATAAGTTTCTGAATACATTACCATTTTCGTATTCTATAAAAGAAGAGGCGCATAGGCAAGTTGAAGCTAAACTTTTGGATATATGTAAAACAGATGAGGTTTTGGGAGTAGTTCAGCAGTTGTCTAGCAACAAGGAAGATAGTTTTTCTGTCCCATCGGCAATTATGCAGATGTCAGTTAGAAGAAGTAAGGAGTTTCTTGATATGGATGTTTGTAATTTGATAAGAAATTCTTGGATGAAGGTGGAATATGACATTCCTACACAAACTGTATGGACTAAAATACTTGCATGTTACCGTTTCTTGTTTCCTGATAGATCTTTAGATTCAATACAAGAAATGATGTTGTATGGATTCTCTGATTTACAATTAGCAGCATATAATTATGCATTGAAAGATGTAAATGAATTTTATATGGAGTATGAAAATGACATGTATGATTTTTGCTATATCAAGGGAAAAAATCTTGTGCGAAGGGGTAGAGTGTTATCTTGGCAAAGTGATAAAACTCTAGATGTGGCAGAAATAAGAAAAGAACTGCGAAAGATGATACCTGATATTCGAAATTTGTTGCTTGGGTAAAAAGAGTTTCAAGAAAGACATCGGTATTAAGCAATTTTATTATATGGAAAAGCATATTAGAATCATGCTGTTACAGCTAGATATCTATAAGCTATTCCGTATGTTAGTGAAGAAAATTGTGGGTGAAGTGAAAAGATAAAGTGATGATTGATGGTTTGATTCGGTTTTGCCTTGATAAGGCGATGACTTCATATTATACAGCAATGGAAGAACAAGTTTCAATAATAGTATCAATTATTACGGCTTTATTGACCGGAGGATTTATCATTTTGTTCTTAGACAATCAACATGTTGGGGCAACTGTGATTGAAAGATATCACTTTGTTATGCAACCTTTCATGCATCGATTGAGTAACTATTTCAAGTTTTTATCTTCTGCTACTACTTATTTTTCTATAAATAAAGGTACAAAGAAGGATGAAGCCGAATACGTTTTCAAATTCAATGACTTGATGGATAAACTGGGACATTATGCTTATCCGTGCATTATGTCTGGGCAAGATTATCCTGCGTCAAAGTTTACAGCAAAACAGTTGGAAAGCATTTGTAATGATATCAATAATGTTTGGTATTATTGGGATAGAAAACGAAATTATATGATAGATTACTGTTCGTATGACACAAGGAAGGCTGAACAATTTTGTACACTGGGTAGGGAATGCCTTAAGGAAGTGTTTCCTCTGAAGTATAATAAGCAAGTGTTTTCCTTGAATCTTATTTGTGATGTTTCTGGGACATTCTTTACTGAAATTTATCAGCCTATGCAACATGTTCCTTATGAATATGAATATTGGTGTAAGCAAGAAAAATACTTTCAAAAGGCAACCTATAGTATAATAGGATTATGCCTGTTTACATTATTGATAATACTTCTATTAAGATACTTTGTACCATTGTGGGTTATGAATATACTAACGATTTTATGTGTTATTACACTTATTTATAGCCTGTATAAGTTTACTAAACTGGCGAAATTAGCAAGAAAATTATTTAGATAAAGATTATTGTATGAAAGTTTTGCATATAGCAGAGTGTGCAGGAGGCGTAGAGCGTTATCTCCAGATGCTCCTGCCACGATTGGAGAAAAAGGGAATTAAGCAGTATTTCATCTGTTCTCGAAATTATGATGAAAGTTTGTATAGCAAGATTGTAGATGGTGTTCAGCAAATGGATCTTACGCAATCATTCTCTCCTTTGCGTGTTATCAAAAAAGTTAGAGCTATTCGCCGTGAAATCAAAAAGGTTAATCCTGACATCCTGTATTGCCATAGCAGTTTTGCTGGTGGCTTAGGACGTATGGCTGCCATAGGGTTGCATTGTAAGGTAGTTTACAATCCTCATGGTTGGGCTTTTAACATCAAGTAAAAGGAGGTTGCTATGAAACTGAAAAGTATGATATATCTGTGTCTGGAGAAAATCTTGGCTCCTTGTACGGACAAGATAGTTTGTATCTCTAAGGCAGAGAAGGCTTCGGCAGAGTGTGAACATATTGCTAAGGATGAGAAGCTTGCTTTGATTCCGAATGGTATTGATGTGAGTGCAGTGAGGAGTGCCTCGGCTAAGTCTAGAAGGGAATTGGGTATTGCGGAAGATGCTTTTGTGGTAGGTATGATAGGAAGACTATCTCCACAGAAGGCGCCTGATGTGTTTATCCGTGTAGCCAAGTTAATACACGATGAAATTCCTAACTCTGCTTTCATAATAGTAGGAAGTGGTGAGGAAGAGGAAGAAGTCAAGGCCTTTGCCAAAGAGAATGGTTTGAATCTTATAGTGACAGGTTGGACTGATGAGCCATATAGTTACTTGAAAGTATTTGATGTGGCGATGCTTTTGTCGAGATGGGAAGGATTCGGCTTGGCTGTCATTGAGTATATGGCAGCAGAGAAGAATGTCGTTGCCACAAAGATTGATGCCATCCCTACATTGGTAGATGATGGTGTTGATGGTCTGTTGGTGGAAATGGATAATCCGCAAGATGCCGCAGAAAAGGCACTCTGGTTATATCGTCATCCAAAGGAAGCTACAGAAATGAAATCCAAGGCTTTGAAGAAAGTAATAGAGAACTATGACATTTCAAGAGTTGTAGATCAGCATATGGAAATGTTTGAGGAACTTGTTGGTAATAAATAAAGCCTGGTGATTAAGATTAGCGGTATAATTGGAACCATCGAATTGCGCTGTACTCTTGTTTTGATTTTTTTTGAAAATAACATAGTAGCAATGTGGTCTTTAAATAATCGCTCCGCTTTTAATAACAACAAACAGAAAAAATAGTAAATGTACAACGATACACAAGTCATTATTATGGCCGGCGGCGTAGGCAGCCGCTTCTGGCCTATGTCAACCCCCGATTACCCAAAGCAGTTCATAGATGTGATGGGTGTCGGCCGTTCCCTCATTCAATTGACAGTAGATAGATTGAAGCCAATCTGCCCTGTTGAGAACATGTGGGTAGTGACAAACGAAAAATATATCAGCATTGTCAAGGAGCAAATCCCTGACATGCCAGTAGATAACATATTAGCAGAGCCGGAGGCTCGCAATACAGCTCCATGTATTGCTTATGCCTGTTGGAAGATTCAGAAGAAGCATCCAACTGCCAACATCGTGGTGACACCATCCGATGCCCTGGTGATCAATACCTCGGAGTATCAGCGAGTACTCAGCAAAACATTGAGCTATACCTCCGATAAAAGCGCCATTGTTACCATCGGTATCAAGCCAAGCCGCCCAGAAACAGGCTATGGCTATATAGCCTCAGCAGAGCCAACATCCGTAGAGGAAATCTACAAGGTTGAGGCTTTCAAGGAAAAGCCAAACCTGGAAACTGCAGAGCAATACCTTGCCAGCTGAGTTTGGCTGGAGCGACTTAGGCAGTTGGGGCAGTCTCCGTACCTTACTCCCACAAGATGAGGCTGGCAATGCCAAGGTAGGCAAGGACATCCGATTGTATGAATGCAAGAACTGTGTGGTTCATGCAGCCGATGAAAGCAAGGTGGTAGTTCAAGGCTTGGATGGCTATATCGTAGCTGAGAAGAATGGACAACTGCTTGTTTCTTCTTTGAAAGAGGAACAAAGAATCAAGGAATTTGGGAAATAACAAATTTGATAGAAATGTTCATAAAGAAAATAAAGATACATAATTTTATGAAATACAAGGATACAACATTCGAGTTGCATCCCAATATGATATTACTTGTTGGTGGAAATAATTCCGGCAAGACCACATTATTACATGCTTTGGCAACGTGGGAATATTGTAAAACAGTATTGATTTATGAAAAGAGTCCTAAAGCCCTATTAAATGGTTTTAGAGGAGATGGTTATGGTATAACTATAGATGATTTTACCCCGATTAATCTTCCGTCATTCAAGTCTTTATGGACAAATCTTACTGCATTTGGTGGTTATTCTCTTTCCATTAAATGCTATTGGGACGATAATTCCGGAATTGAAAAGTTTTTGGAAATAAGTTTGGCTTTAGCTCAGGAACGTTTATATATAAAGCCTACTGCATCAAACTTGGTAGAAGAAGATATTCTGCCTAAAATTGCTTATCTTCCTACATTTGCAGGTATCGGCAGCAAGGAACAATGGTTTTCAAAAGCTTACAGGAATAAACTTATTGGGCAAGGACTTGCTGGTGCTATTTTGCGAAATCAAATTATGGAGCTATGGCTGCAAAATATCAAATTGAGAAACGGCAGGAAAAATGGACGTATGCGTTTAAGTGATGCTGATCTTAAATATATAAGAGAAAATGATCCATATGATATTTTGAACCAATATGTATTTAAGGTATTTCAAGGTGTGCTTTATCCTAAACGATTTGATCCAGAGTTTCATACTCATGTGCAAATCAATTTTAGGAAAGGAGAAATTAAAGGTAAGCGATTCGCCCCTTTTCCGAAGTACAATGAGCGTGACATTATGATGGAGGGACGAGGCTTTTTGCAGTGGTTAAGTGTCTTAACTTTTGTGTTGACTCCCGATATAGACGTTCTATTGTTGGATGAACCAGACTCACATTTGCACTGTGTGTTAAAGAGTGAATTGTTTGAAGACCTAAAGCAGATTGCCGCTAAACAACACAAGCAAGTTATAGTTGCAACACATTCATCAGAGGTGATAAAGGCTTTTGATTATGCAGAAATTTTATCTATTGTCAAAGGTGAACCTAAATATTTGACAGGAGAAGAAGGCAAATGCTTGGTATTGTCTTCCTTAGGGACAGAGTTCTTTCCTTTATTGGAGTCTCTTCAGAGAAACAAAAAAGCATTCTTGGTGGAGAACAATAGTGATGCTAAGTTTTTGGAAATCTTTTGCAACAAATTTGATATATGGCCAAACAATATTACTATTTGGGCTACAGCTACAAAGCATAAAGAACGAAAAGCTTTCTATAACTTTCTTAGAAATACGATTGTTGACCTAAAAGTATTAAGTCTTAATGACCGTGATAACAGAGATTATCATGACACTATGAAATCTTTGCATGATAAGCAGTTTGCCGCCGATGTTCATGATGGAAATTGTGAACTAAGGTATCGAACATGGAGACGATGGGAGATGGAGAGTTACTTGATTTGTCCAGAGGCTATTGCAAGACTTGTTGAAAAACAAGGTGGGGGCAAAAACTACGATGAGTGCCTAAAAGAAGTAAATGACTATATTGGGACATTAGGTGTTGTTGTCAACGTTGATTATAAGCAATCCGATAAGACGGCATCGAATGGGGTTCTTTTTGACAGGGATGCTAAAGAATTGGTTTACCCTGTATGTAAACACTTCAGGATATCGAAGTTTGATATTGCCAGGGAAATGAGTGAAGATGAAATCTTTGAAGATGTCCGAACTCTATTAAATGAAATCTTGGAGTTTTCAAGATTGTGAGAATTTTCAGATTTTAAAAGCTAACATAAAAGAAGAAATGAAAACAGTAAAAGTATTAAATATAGATATTCTGAACATTACTCGTCAGGAACTTTTGGAGAATCTGAAGGAGGGTATTCTCGTGACTCCTAATCTTGACCATCTGATTAAGCTTCAGAAGGACAAGGAGTTTTATGACGTGTATCAGAAGTCTGAATGGGTGGTGTGTGACAGTAAGATCCTCTACCTGTTCGGTAAGTTGTTGAAGACTCCAATTAAGGAAGCGATTCCGGGTTCCAGCTTCTTCACCTCTTATTATATGTATCATAAGAATGATGCTGACTGCAAAATCTTCTTGCTTGGTGCCAAGGAGGGTATTGCTGCCAAGGCTATGGAACGTATCAATGAGAAGGTGGGGCACAAGATGGTGGTTGGTGCTCATTCTCCTTCCTTTGGCTTCGAGAAGCATGAGGATGAATGTGAGGAGTTGGTTCGCATCGTGAACGAGAGTGGTGCGAATGTACTGCTCGTTGGTGTGGGTGCTCCAAAGCAAGAGAAGTGGATTATGAAGTATCGTGATAAGATGCCTGGAGTAAAGGTATTCATGGCTCTGGGTGCTACCATTGACTTCGAAGCTGGAACATTGAAACGTGCGCCTAAGATTTGGCAGAAGATTGGTATGGAGTGGCTGTATCGTTGCATGAAGGAGCCAAAGCGCCTCTTCAAGCGTTACTTCGTGGATGATATGCAGTTCTTTTATTACTTCGGTAAGCAGCTCTTGGGAATATACAAGGATCCTTTCCGAAAAAAGTAGGATTACTTTCTTCGGAAGAACTTACATAGCAAGGCTATCGGTAGGAGGATAATAGCTGCTATGTAGGATAATATGATGCGTATGGCTTGTTTCATGCGTGCAAAATTAAAGCAATGGTTTCACAACAAAAAATATTTTTTGACTTTTTACGATTTTGTATTGGTTCTACGTTGGAAATTCCTTCTTCTTTAAAAGGGGCGGATTGGAATGAGATATATGCTATCGCTCAGAAGCAATGCTTATTGGGAATTCTCTTTGATGGCATAGAGAGATTGCCTGCTGATAGTGGGATAAACAAGGAACTGCTTTATAAATGGATGGGGCGATGCAGAATGCTTGAGAAGGTTAATGCCCAACTTAATGCTGCTGCTGTAAAAGTCTCGAACTGGTTCCAAAAGAAAGGATTCAGAACCTGTATTCTGAAAGGGCAGGGGAATGCATTGATGTATCCGAATCCTTATTCCCGTACGCCTGGCGATATTGACATCTGGGTGGAAGGTGGAGATAAACGGGTTATCTCCTTTGTCCGCTCTATCTCGCCTCATGAAAAGGCGTGCTATCACCACATCGAGTTCCCATCATATAAGGGTGTGGAGGTGGAAGTGCATTATCGCCCAAGCTTCCTGCTGTGCTTCTGGCATAACAGAAAGCTTCAGAATTTTTATGAGAGGATGAAGGAGGAACAGTTCTCGCATCGGGTAATGTTGGGGAAGCAAGGGGAGATTGCGATTCCGACAGTGGAATTCAATCTCATCTTCCAGTTGACTCATATATATGCTCATCTGATGAATGAGGGGATTGGGTTAAGGCAGCTGGTGGATTATTACTATGTGATTTGCGACTTTTATAAAGTCTATCAAAATTTTTCGAATCCCTCCGTCTCCCTTTCCAAAGGGAGCTCCACTTTCTCCCCAAGCCCCTCTTCCTCAGGAAGCGGGGATGTAACCGCCCTACTCGGTGCTCGGAACCGCTACGCTCTAAGGTTGGCGGACCATCAAAGGTCTACGCCAGATTGTGCGGGATGGGACCGCCTGGATGTTAGTGGGGATACGACTTCTGATACTGTTTCTCACTCTGCTACAGTCTGTGCAGGTTCTACTGCAATTGGTTCTGTTGCCTCTTCGGCCTCTTTTTCTGCTGCTATCGATAGGGTGCAGAAGGAATTGAAGGAGTTGGGGTTGTGGAAGTTTGCCGGGGGTATCATGTATATCATGCAGGAGGTGTTCGGTATGCCTGCCTCTCGCCTTATTGTTCCCCCGAATGAGAAGTGTGGTAAGTTTGTGCTGAATGAAGTGCTGGAAGCCGGTAACTTCGGAAAGCATGATGAAAGGAATCGGTTTGGGAGATCAAAGCTGGGGCATAATCTCCAAAGGGTGTATAGGGATATAAGGCTCATGAGGTATTTTCCTGCTGAGGCTCTATGCGAGCCAATCTTCAGAACTTGGCACTTTTTTTGGAGGCTTAAACACAAGAGGCAGTCACTCGGAGTCTTTTCTTGAAGCCCTATGCGGGCTGGGTTTAAGGTCTCGCAGATGACGCAGATTTCTTCTTTACTTTTTCATGTCCCACAGATTGCACGGATTTACACAGATTTTATCCTATTCGAGATTGAGAGCGCCTGGTATCTCTGAACCACGTTGCAAAGATACGAAAACGGTGAGGGGCAATTCATAGTTGCTCATACTTGCTCATGGTTGCTCATACTTTCTCATAGATTTTCTTTGTTCTGGCGTTTGTAAGCCAGTGGATTACGGAGCGTAAGTCCCTGACTTTTGCTTCGTAAGTGACTGACTTTTGAACCATAAGTCTTTGAGTTTTGAATCCGAAGTAACCGCTTCGAGGTGACAGGGTGACACTGGTGACAGTGATTTCTTAAGATTTACTCTCGCGCGGGCAGGCAGGAAAAATCAAGCCGAAAGTTCCTGCCTGCCCGCGTGCGAGGCGAAAAGTTGAAAAACTAGTGTCACCGTGTCATCGTGTCACCGTGAACTGAGCAGAAGATGCTCTGCATCGCTCTCTGGCTATGGACATGAACTCCCCTGTCTCCGCCTCCGTTGGCTTTCGGAAGTAGAGATTTACAAATTACTGTTTCTGTCACGGCGCCTCTAAAGTAGGTAATAAGGTTCTATATCTGTGTCACACGGTGCAAAGATAGAAAAAATAAAATAAAAGAGAGTTCCCATATACGGGAACTCGTAAACGATAATTATTAATTTTTAGAATCTTTTAAATGGTGAGGCTGAAAAATATATTAGATTCTCGCAAGTTACTGAAGGATTTTGGGGGCATCTCTCCAGTTTGAGAAGGGGATTTATAGTTAATAGTTTATAGTTTACAATTTATAGTTAATAGTTTATAGATTGCTGGTTACGATTTATAGTTTACAGATTATAGTTAATTGGGGAGTAATTTGCTGATAACTTGCAGATTTTTTGTGATTTTCTTGGTGGTTTCGAGAAAAAAGCGTAACTTTGACTGCAAAAGTTAAACGTTTTAAAGGAGAAAATTATGGCATTAGAGATAAGAAGCATTCCTGTTTTGACAGGTGAGACCGCTGAACGATTTGTTCGTGAGGCAGAGGAGAATGAACGCAATCCGCAAAGAAAGGCTTTGCGAATGTCATTTGATGACGTTGAGAAGATTTTGATTCGTTCAACCGCTAATTTGAAAGCACATGGAGGAAAGAGTCCTTTTGCAAAGTA
>ENA-ORUV01000099-ORUV01000099.1-human-gut-metagenome-genome-assembly--contig:-NODE-99-length-73275-cov-6.05919_pt1 | contig 73275 bp, 58 predicted proteins | sample MGYA00242089_ERZ509229 | MGnify/ENA primary metagenome ERZ509229 (study PRJEB26280, sample SAMEA2338805) | human gut metagenome | biome: human gut; feature: human-associated habitat; material: faeces...
TGCTCCGCAGTGCGCCGAAAAACTCACTTCAGAAACATCCGCCGGATCTCCTGCGGCGACAGAAGCCGTCAGCCGCACGACAAACGGCGGATCTCCCGGATAAACCGGCGTGCGAACACCCATTTTGGGCGTGATGTCGATAAGGCTTTGTTTCATAGTGCACACTCTTGCCTGGGTAAAGCACGGGCCAGACTAATGTTTAGACAGTGCTGGATTTTGCAACTTTGCGTCACCGCAAAGACTCAAAACCGACTGGCAGGTTCATCATTCTACGGGTAGCTACGGAGGCTTTAACCTCCATTTTTTGCAGAATTCTTGATGCGCTTTCGGCGCCCTCATGAATGCTTTGAAAAAGGATCATCAACAATCATGCTTGCAGACGAATTTGCCCAAACCATCGCCGAGCGCCGCTCGGTGGGTCCGAAGCAGCAGACTCATAACGCACCGTCGGATGACGTGTTTGTGCGCGCCGCACGCGCAGCCCGCTCTGCGCCTTCCCACAACCCGTTCTTTCCGTGCCGTTTTGTAAAGGTGGTTTCGCGTGAAAAACTCGCCGACGTTTTCGAATCAGCGCTGCCCCCAGAAGCCGATCAAGTACTTCGTGACCGAGCCCGCAGCAAGGCACTCAAGGGTGCCGCCTGCATTGTCATCATCGGTCCGAAACCCACGCCCGATACGCCTGTCATTATGGACATGGAAAATCTGATGACCGCGGGCGGCGCATTGACCAACTTCCTTAACGTTCTTTGGGCCGAAGGGGTTGCCGCCAAAACACTGACCTCGCGTGAAATAAAGGATCCTCAGGGACTCTTTGACCCGAAGACGGAGCGTCTTCTCGGCTTCATTCTCTGCGGCCTGCCTCAGGAGCCGATGCAGCCGCGCGATCCGGAGCCCTCTATTCTCTCGGAGTGGTAATTGGACCGGCACGGACCGTGAAGCTGCTGCTTCAGCGCACCACCGGACGGTCCGCCTCCAGAATGCGGTCAGCGATTTCGGCAATGCCGCGCACCGTTTTGGGTGCGCATCCTTCGGCCTTGTTGTTGACCGCTAAAAAACTATCCTGTCCTGAACGCGCTGCCTTGACGAGCAGTGAAGCAATCAAGGCACGCGTGGCCGGATCGGCAGCATGAATAGCATCAAAAGGCGCCCAGCTCTGTTTTGCAGTGTCATAGAACTGATGTGCCGCGAGCGACCATCTCACGACTAACGGCCCGGGCAGATTCCAGTCTGCCGCGGCTGCGGGCGCTGCGGAGGAGCCCGGTGCCTTCGGCACAAAAATGTCGGATTCGCCGCTTTGCTCCGCTTCAGACGCCCGGAATTCACCCGCCCAGCACCGCAGCGCTTCCGTCTGTCTGCGAATACCGGGCATTGCCGGATGCAGACCAATCACGGGCGACACACCAAGTGTGCGCAGGCGCTTCATCATGCGCGGCGTAAAGAGCTCGTAATTGCGAAATTCAGCGGCCAAAAGCAGTCCGTCGCCAGGCGCGCGCAGTTCGGAGAGAAAAGCCGTAATACGCTCGAAAAGTTTGATTCGAGCTTCCAGCGTCCGCAGTTCCGGATGCGGCACCGGGGAAAACTGAAAGACGAGCGGTCCGGCCTTGCGCCCAAGTCCGAGTCTTGCTGGACCGAGGAACTTATCGACTGCGGCATGCGCATTGAGAAACAGCGGATTGGCGCCCGTGGGACGACCGCGGTCGTCTCGTTCGTAGGGATCTGTCACTTCCCGCGGCGCCTTCACGATAAAGCGAAAGTCCTCGGGCACCTGCGCAGCATAGTGGGCAAAATGCGCGGTCGTCAGTGCACGGTAAAAATTGCGGTCCAATCCTACCGTGCGCAGCAGCGGGTTTTTCGAATAAGCGGTCAGTCCATTCTCGGCCAATCCCGTCAAGCCGCTTCCACGACTCCAGATGATTCCGCGCCATCCCGGAAAATTCCAAGTGGAGGTACCGAGCCGCATCGTTCGCGGCAGACGCGCAGCGAGATCGCGCAGCGCGCCGTCCGGCGGCTGCGGTGCAATGGGCGCCTCTGCCGGCGGACCATCATCAAAAAGCGCATCGAGCGGCTCCATATTCGTCACGGTCAACCTCTGCCGTTGTTTCTGTATCTGTGAGCATGCACCAGATTGCTGCGCTTTGCATCCTCTGACCTATGGAAAATCAACATAGCAAGCATTTGACACCGCCGCGTAAAATATACGCAGGATTGCTTATTAACTTCCGGATATAAGTCTCATGCCCAACCCTCTGCCATCAGACCAACGCCGCTTTGCGGCTGAATCTCCTTTTGACGCTGCTTTCGGATACGGGTCTGCCCCGATATCTACGCCGACGTCGGAGGGACGGCATGACAGCAGTCAAACAGGGGGAAACTCCGCCGATGAGGACGGACTTCAGCCTGCAGATACTCCGGCAGAACTCACGGGCCCGGTTTGGGTCGTTGACGATGATGATGTTCGCGAATCGCTCACCTTCGCACTGCAGCCGCGCTTTGAAGCAGCCTCCTATCCTACGCTGGAGGCTTTCCTCACTCAGGCCGATCTCATGCAGCCTGGGTGCCTTGTCATCGCTGACCGCTTCGCCGGTCTCAATGAGTCGTCGCTTGACGAATTTAATGTGCAGCATGAACTGGAACTTCGGCGCAGTCCGGTAGCCGTGGTGTTCCTCTCGTCCCTTGCAAATATTCGCGCGGCCGTTCGGGCGCTCCGACAAGGTGCGGTGAGCTTTCTGGAGAAACCCGTCGACCCCGAAGAATTAGGCGACGCCGTTGCCGAAGGGCTTGAGCGCGCTTTACGGCGAGCACAGCGCAATCGGCTTGCCGAACGTTTCGAGTCACTCTCTAAACGTGAACGGCAGATTTTTGTGCTGATCTGCCGCGGGCTTAAGAATGGCGACATCGCCGCTTTGCTCGAACTTTCGCAGCGTACCGTTGAAGTTCACCGTGCGCACATCAGCCGAAAACTCGGCGATGCAGCCCCTATTCGATTGCTTTACGAACTTATTCTTGCCGAAGGCGAAACACTCTTCAACGTCTCCTTCGACGGCATTCGACCTGAAAGACTTGCCAAGGTCTTCGCCGCAACGAAGTAGCCTGCTGCAGGATAAACAACGAAAATAAAAACGGCCGCTGACAGTTCATTTGAGTACTGCAGGCGGCCGTTTATTTCAACGGACTGCGTGAAGCAAGCCCGTCAACCGACAACCGGATTATTGGCAGCAAGGCGCTGCGTTCATCGGACCGCGCGGGCCGGGACCGCGGTCGGCATCAAAACCGCCCCGATGGTACGGGCCGCGATCCATCATGCGTGCACCGTGATGGAATTCCATGCCTTCGAGCACATACTTCTGTTCGGGCGAAAGCACATTGAGCAGATCCGCACGCGCTTGGGCAGATTTCGCAAGCAGGTCCGCACGAACCTTGGCGCGATCAGCGCGAAGCTGCAGACGTGTTTGTTCATCAACGGCGAGCTTCTTATCGTCGGTCTTGGCGATCGGAGTACGTTCAGCATCGCGAGCAGCCGTATAGGCCTTCCAAGCCGCCTCCTGTTCGGGCTTGATTGTCAGCATACGGGCAATCGCATCCCAGCGTGCCGCGCGAACTGCCGGATCGACCTGACGGGACGGCTTATTGAAGCGCGGGCCGTCCGCTCGCGGACCATCCGCAGCAATCGGGCATTGAGCCTGCGGAACGCCGGCACCAGGGCAATTGCCGTTATGCCAGGGGGAGGCCATCGCCGCCGTACCGACGCAGAGGGCGCCCAGGGCAGCCAGCGAAGAAATGATCTTGGTGCTCTTATTCATTTGCGATCCTTCGCCGGCACTGTTGGCCGGCGCGTCTTTGTGAGTTTGAATGTGATCCAGAAAGCGAAGCTCTTACGCATTCGCTCTCTGGATGACTTTCAATTTAAGGGCGTTGCCTGAGGCGAAAATGAGGAAAATCCTCGGTTTTGCAACCGTTGGCAACGAGAGGTGTCGTTTTGCAAGCACTCAATCAGGGATTGAAAGCTTTCTTCACATCAATGACAACCGCCCTGTAGCCCATGGTTCCCTTGAGCGCCATTTCAAAGACGGGTTCCTGACCGCCGCGCTTAAATTCCGTGAGAATCGGCTCTCCGCCCTCAGCGAGTTTTCTGGAAGCCCAATAAACGACAAGCGAATCATGATCAGCCTGATACTCCACAGAGGATGTAATCGCGCTGTAGAGCTCGTGACCGCGTTTTTTGCCGTACTCCCAGATCTGTTCAACCGTGCCTTTCTTCTCGTCAATGCGGTACATCACCGCTCGGCTGTATTTTTCCGCTGCATTCTCGGGCTGCTGAAAAGCGCGGCCGTCACCATTGTCAAACACTGTGAGGACAGTGACTCCGGGTTCACTCAGCTCATCGACTTTCCAGCCGGTATGCTGTGTCCACGTCCAGTCAAATTCACCTTCGCAGCGTCCAATGCGGCAAGTAATGGGCTTGCCGCCGGCATCTACTGGCGTAAGAACTTTACCTCTGAGCTGGTCATTCCATCCGTTAGGCGCCGAGAGAATCCACTTAACCGCCTTGTCTCGCCCGATCTTGATGACAGCAGACTGGTGACGGCTCGAAATAATGATCGAATCGTCGGCTGGATCGTAGTCAACCGAATTGACGTGCGCCCAGTTGCGGCCGGCTCCCGTCCCCGGAATATCACCAAAAGCATTTTTGGCCTCAAGCTTGGCGAGCTGTTCGGCAGAAAGCGTTTCACCCGTTTTGGAGAGGTCAACGTTGAGGCAGACCGCCCCCTGGTCAATAGCCTTTAAAACAATGCTGCGGTTGGGATCCAAAATTTCAAAAAGACGCCACTCGTCAACCACTCGGCCGGAGGCGTCAACTTCAATCACAACGTCTCGCACCGTATGTACGTGAGTGCCGTCCGCACGGCGAAGATCTGCTGAGGAAACGCGCAGGAAATAGTGTCCGTTCGGGCCTTCGGCCATGGCGTGGCTGAAGTCGGCATAGCCCTCCGGCAAACGTCGATTGAAAATTTCACGTCCGAGCAGATCATATTTGGCATAGGTCTGACCATAGCCAAACGAGAGTGCACCGTCGGCATTCTGGTGAAAGCCCATCATGAGCCCTGCCCGATAAATGCTGCGCGGATCGTAAATTGCTTGCGGCTGCAGGAACCAACGCACCTCTCCCTGCGTATCGAGAATGGCGTTCTGCGGATAAGAATTCCATTCCAGTGCACCGCCTGAAGGATTGTTCCAAACAGCGCGCTTGCCCTTGGGGGAGCTTCCCATCAGGTTGTTGCACAAGTAGAGGCGATCGGCGAATTCTTTCGATGCAGGCTTAATGATTTCCGTTTCAAACGTCTTGACTGGGCGCCCCTTTGTCCACGCAGGATCCAGATAAACGGGCGGCGTCCAGATACGGTAAGTTTCTGCCTTTTCCGTGAGTTTTCCGCCCTCGCGCTTCGTCCACGTCACCTCAACCGTATTGAGATACTCCGGATAAAGGCCAAAGACCGGGATGCCGCCATAGGTGCGCAGCGTCGTTGGGCCTACATCGTAGGCAATTTCAACGCCGCCCTTTTTCGGCACGACGCGTACATGAGCCTTGGTGAGCACCACGCCGCCATTTTTGATGACTGCCGTGAGCGGCGCGATGTCGTAGGGATTGCCAATCACCTCGCCCAATTCACCCTGTTGAGGAAAATCTACTTTCAATCCGCTCGGACCGCCTGCGGCGAAAGCCGCGCGCGGGAGCTGTGAAAGAAAAAATGCTGAACCGGCTAGGCCGCAGAGCGTTCGACGGGAGATCGGGGATGTGGGCATCTTCGACATAAGTTTTCCTTCTTAGCAGCTCATTGAGATTTGCAGCTTTGCGCAGAACGCATGCCGCTCAATCTTTGATTATCACGGCCCAACTTGACCCGAGTCTGAAGACCTCTGCGTTAAAATGGCGCGATTTCCCGGACGAGTCCTATTTCGGTCCTCTCCGACCGCTGCTGCCGTCCGGTTTTCGTGCCTTTTTGAACTTTCAGAAACCTCCAGTCATGGCGCTTAATCCTCTTACCGCTCTCTCTCCGCTCGACGGCCGCTATTCCCGCCAGTGCGATCCCCTGCGCGGGATCTTTTCCGAATACGCCTTCATGAACGCACGCGTACGCGTTGAAGTCGAATGGTTGATTGCACTCTCCGAAGCCGGTTTCGCGGAACTGCCGCATCTCTCCGATCACGGCAAAGCGTTCCTTCGCGGCCTCGCAGAGCATTTTTCGCTTGACGACTGCGCTGCGGTGAAAGAAATCGAAAAGACCACCAATCACGACGTCAAGGCCGTTGAATATTGGATCAAAGGACAGGTTGCTCACGACGAAGAGCTCAAAAACGCCGCTGAATTCGTGCACTTCGCCTGCACGAGTGAAGACATCAACAACACGAGCCATGCTCTGATGCTGATGAAGGGCCGCGAGGCTCTGGTGGCCTTCCTTGAAAAGATCCACGGCATCATCGCCAACTACGCTCACCAGTGGGCCGAGATCCCGATGCTTTCGCGCACTCACGGTCAAACGGCTTCCCCCACGACCGTCGGCAAGGAATTCGCCAATGTGGCCGTCCGCCTTGCACGCGTCATTGAAGCCATCAAGTCCGTGAAGATCCTCGCCAAGATGAACGGAGCCGTCGGCAACTACAACGCTCACCTGATCGCCTATCCGGACTTCGATTGGGAAGCCTTCTCGAAAAAGGTTGTTGAAGAACGTCTGGGCGCAGTGTTCAACACCCATACGATTCAGATCGAGCCGCATGATTACATGGCTGAACTCTTTCAGGAAATCGAGCGCGCCAATACCATCCTCATTGACTTTGACCGCGACGTCTGGGGCTACATCTCCATGCACTTCTTCCGTCAAAAGCTCAAGGAAGGTGAAGTCGGCTCTTCCACGATGCCGCACAAGGTCAACCCGATCGACTTCGAAAATTCCGAAGGCAATCTTGGTCTAGCCAACGCTGTCCTCGGACATCTGGCCGGCAAGCTCCCGATTTCGCGCTGGCAGCGCGATCTCACGGATTCGACCGTGCTGCGTAATCTCGGCGTTGCCTTCGGCTATTCATTTGTCGGGTACAGCGCACTCGAACGCGGTCTCGGCAAGCTTCAAGTCAATGAAGCTCAGATCGCCGCCGACCTCGACGCTGCTTGGGAAGTGCTTGCCGAAGCCGTGCAAACCGTCATGCGCCGTTACGGAGTGCCGCACCCCTACGAGCAGCTCAAGGCGCTCACGCGCGGCAAGGACGGCATTAATCAGGAAACGATCCGCACCTTCATTGCCGGTCTCGACATCCCTGCTGACGCAAAGGCTCGTCTGATGGCGCTCACGCCCGCCACCTATATCGGCAAGGCCGTCGAGCTTGCCCGCCGCTGCTGATCCTTCATTGAAGAGCACCCTCCGGAAGGAAACTTCCGGAGAAAAGCAAAAAGGCAGGAACTTCCTTTCAAAGAGGATTCCTGCCTTCTTTTTTGTTCAAACACCCGTTGCGGCCAATGGTGTTTGCTTTGCTCACATAATGACAGCGGATGCCTTCACCAAGGCCCAAACCTTACTGCCGGGATGAAGACAAAGCTCCGTCACGGATTGCCTGAGAATACGCGACACCAGACGGCCCTCGCCATTCGGACACTTCAGTTTCACCAACTGGTAGGCGGGTTCGCTCGGATGCGCTGCAATCTCCTCTACTTCAGCCTGAAGGCGATTGCGAATTGAAATGCTGTCGGGTTTTTCTACGGCAATACTCACGTCTCGAGCCAATATACGCAGACGCACCTGACTACCCATTGCCAAAGATGCCGTCGGCGTTTCAAATGTCCAGCCCCCCGCATCAATGCAGCAGGTCTTCCATTCGCTGCTTAAAGATGAAACCTTTCCGGACAGCACGACCGATGCGCCATTTTCCGTTTCAATCGGCATCTTCACATCGGCGAGCACCTCGGCAAGCGGGCCTTCACGCCGAACCTTGCCGTCGGCCATGACAACAAGCTTGTCGGCCAAGCGAGTCATTTCATCGGCCGAATGCGTCACATAGAGCACGGGAATGCCCAATTCATTCTTGAGTTTTTCTATCCACGGAAGAATCTCACGCTTGCGCGCAAAATCCAGCGCTGCCAATGGCTCATCCATCAGCAAGATCTCCGGCCGAAGGCAGAGCGCCCGCGCAATGGCACAGCGCTGACGTTCGCCGCCCGAGAGCTCCGTTACACGGCGGGTCAGCAGGTGACCAATCCCGAGGAGTTCAACCGCTTCGGCAAGCCGCTCTTTGCCATCAGGCACTTTCGTTCGCTCAAGGCCAAACGTCAGATTCTTTTCAACTGAAAGATGCGCAAAAAGACTCGCTTCCTGAAAAACGTAGCCAAGGCTGCGCTCGTAAGTTGGCCGAAAAATTTTGCGTTCATCGTCCTGCCAAATTTCACTGCCAATACGCACCAAACCCCGTGCACGCTCCAAACCGGCCACGCAGCGCAGCAGTGTTGTCTTCCCGCACCCTGACGGGCCGAAAAGCACGGTGATGCCCTTTTGCGGAATCCCGATGTCGGCCTCCAACGTGAAGCCCGTGGATCGCACGAGATGCAGACGTGCTTCGCCGAAATTTTCCTGTGTCATGACGCGCTCTTATTCGCCGCCCCGGCGCTTATTGAGAAGATTCAGACTCATCAGCACAATGAAACTGAAGATCAGCATGCCGCCAGCGAGCACATGTGCCTGTGCATATTCCATGGCTTCAACGTGTGTGTAGATTTCTGTTGAAACGACCTGCGTTTTCCCCGGGATATTGCCGCCGATCATCAGCACGACGCCAAACTCTCCGATGGTGTGGGCAAAAGTCATCAGAATCCCGGTAATGATGCCTGGGCGAGCAAGCGGCATGACAACGTTTATAAACGCATCAAAAGGATGGCAGCGAAGCGTTGCGGCAACTTCCATCGGCCGATCACCGATGCCCTCAAAGGCTGTCACCAAGGGCTGCACCATGAAGGGCATCGAATAAATCACCGACCCGATGACCAGTCCGGGGAAGCTGAAATTAAAGGTTCCCAGCCCGAGCGACTCCGTGAGCATCCCCAAAGGACCGTTAGGACCCAAGGCAACGAGGATGTAAAAGCCCAATACGGATGGCGGAAGTACGAGCGGCAGCGTGACTACCGCATTGACTGCCGGGCACCAGCGGCTCTGGCCGCGGGCCAGCCACCAAGAGAGCGGCAGCCCTATGAGCAACAGCACCAAAGTCGTTACGGCCGCAAGCTCAAGCGAGAGCTGCACTGGCGAGAGCGATACGCCTTTGAGGAGTTCCAGAAAGTCTTTAAGCATTGGAGATGAAGCGATCTGAATCGTTTCAGAATATGAAAAACCGGAGAGAAGCCTTAGCAGAATTCTCTCCGGAAAAAGAGCGTCCGTCTCAAGAACGCACTGATCATTGGAGGAGCCGCTTATAAAGGGCAGCCCCTCATTGCCCTGCGCAGGGCAAGTGATTTTTACTTGGCCGTGCCGTAGCCGTAGGCATCACGGATAGCCGTAGCTTCCTTGCTTTCCTTCAGGAACTTCAAAAAGCGCTTGGCGCCTTCGTTGTTTTCACCCTTCTTAAGGAGCACAGCGTCCTGCTTGATTTCACTGTAGAGATCCTGCGGGATGACATAGCCGGAACCCGAAACGAACTTACCGTCCTTGAAGCACTGCGAAAGCGCAATGAAGCCGGCCTCAGCATTGCCGGTCTTCACAAACTGATAGGTCTTGCCGATGTTGTCGCCCAAAACGGTCTTGCCTTCAACTGCTTTTTCCAGACCGAGGGACTTCAACGTCTGGTAGGCAGCTTCGCCGTAAGGCGCAAGCTTCGGATTAGCAATGGCCACATGCTTGACATTGGCCGAATTGAGCACGGCGGCAACGTCGTTCTTCACCAGGTTGGCATCGGACGACCAGAGCACAAGTTTGCCCACTGCATAGGTAAAGGGAGTGCCGGCGACGCCATGACCTTCAGCAACAGCTTTGGCCGGGGTCTTGGCATCAGCCGCAAGCAGGATGTCAAACGGAGCGCCATTCTTGATCTGAGCATAGAAAGCACCCGTAGCGCCAAAGGACAGCACGAGCTTGTCGCCCGTCGCCTTTTCATAAATCGGCTGAAGATCCTTGGCCGGAGCCGTGAAGTTGGCGGCAACAGCCACATGCACTTCTTCAGCAGAGACAGCAAAGGAGCAAACAAGCGCTGCGGCAGCAACGGCGGCGCCGATGATGGACTTCTTCATAATGACAATCTCAAAAGAATGAATTCGGGATCAAAATCGTAAAAACGGCAGACAGAAAGTGCTTCTAGAGCTAACTTCGTTAAAATCTTGTATGCCGCTCCGCTATTCGCGAGAAGAATAGCGACTTCAGCCGTTTTCGACAAGTGTTTTTCCGCATTTGAAGCATCATGTCCCTATCCGCGCAAATCCGATCCAACGCACTCGCCGATCCCAAGCTTCTCAGCGACATACTGAGCGAAAAAACGGACCGTCGAATCGACATCCTGCGGCGCATTGCCGATGTTGGCTCCATCTCGGAAGCTGCACGAAGCGCGGGTATGAGCTACAAGTCAGCCTGGCAGGCAGTCGAGACGCTTACTAACTTGGCCGGCACGCCGATTGTTGAGAAAGTGGTGGGCGGAGCAAATGGCGGCGGCACTCAGCTCACCGCAACCGGCCGCCTGATTCTCGACCTTTCCGACGAACTCGCCAGGGCACGTCGTCAAGTGCTCGAAAAGTACAACGCCGCCGACGCAACGGCCCCTGGACTTCTTGCACGCGCTACTGCGAGCTCCCTGCAGACCTCCATGCGCAATCAGTTTCCTGCCCGCATCACGGTCATGAAACTCGGGGCGGCATTGGTACGGCTCATTTTGCGTATTGACGACACGCATCTGCTCAAAGCGTCCGTAACCAAAGAAAGCGCTCAGCTCCTCGGTCTTCGCGAGGGCATGGAAGTGCTTGCGCTCACCAAAGCGACGGGCGTGGAGATTTCCGGCGCTTTTCCCGAAGACCCCAATGCCATTGACGACAACTTAATTGTGGGTGAGGTGATTCGCAGCGAGCGTGCCGGCAAGGGCGGGGAATGCTCCATCCGCCTGCCGTCAGGCATCGTCGTCGTTGGCTTTGCGCACGGCAACCATGGGCTGAAGCTCCATGACCGCGCTGTCGCCCATATTCCGCCGTCGTCTATTGTCATTGCAATCGCGGGATGACGCATTGATCGGTCAAATCAAACGGTTTGTTAAGTCCGGCTGAACAACTTTTAGTCAACGCATCAGATATTGATGATTGTCAAATCATTGGCTTCTCCGCTAACATCTGGATGCATATCATTACAACCTAAATTATTGGGCTCAAACCGCCCCTTTTGACCCCGGCTTAGCGACGGCACAACTAAACAACAGTCGCATCAAGCCGTAACAACAAGCAAAGGTCCCGCAAATGGAAAAGAACAGCGTTTGGTATCTCGCCGGCATCTGCCTGATCGGCGTCGTGATCGGCATTATCTTTGTCGGCGTGCTCACGAGCACTGGGCTGGCACGGAAAAGTTCTGCGGTGAATTCTGCCATTCGATGGACGTCACCTATGCCGCCTATAAGAAGGGCGATCACTTCCGTACGTCTTCGGGCGTGACGGCTGGCTGCTCTGACTGCCACCTGAAGAATGAATCCAATCATTTTGCCGGTCCGATCGACTACACGGCTCTCCTGATCGACAAGGCCATCGCCGGTTCGAAGTCGCTCTTCGGCGAAATCCGCGGCACGATGAGCACCCCGGAAAAGCAGATCGAAAAGCGTCCTGAAATGGCCACTGCCGTCCATCAGCAGATGATTGACCGCAACTTCTCCGCCTGCCGCGGCTGCCATGACGTTGAACGCATGTATGACCCCAAGAAGCCGCTCATCGGCGCCATCCACAAGGGCATGGGTCCCAATGCTGAAAAGAAGGTTGACTGCCTCGCCTGCCACCCGACCGCTGGCCACAACTACGGCTACGTGATCCCGTTCAAGGCTGCCGCCAACTAATCTGACGCAGCTCCAAAGCGCAAAAATCCCGGTTCTCCATGAGGCCGGGATTTTTTGTTGCCTTCATTCGATCATGTCTCGTTGCATGCCTAACCGTCCGAGCGCCTGCGGTTTCTTTAGAATTCTTCGAAATGTTTGAATCCACTTCAGCCCGCCGGGCAGTTTGACCGGCCGGCGCTTTGACTTGAAGGAACTTCATGTCTCAGACCATTCATCGCAGCGACTATCGCGCGCCCTCACATTTGCTCGAAGACATTCAGCTTGAATTTGATCTCAATGCTGAAGAAACACTCGTTACGAGCACATTTACCGCTCGTCCTAACCCTGAAAGCAAAGACGCTTCCGGCGAACTGCATTTGAACGGGGAATCCTTGACGCTCAAATCCGTCGAAGTCGACGGTCAGCTGCTTGGTGACGAACAGTTCAAAGTGGACGCCCACGGCCTCATCATTCCGGGCATCAACGGCAAGAAAACCGTGAAGATCATCAATACGATGAGTCCGAGAGCGAATACCGAACTTTCCGGCATCTATGCTTCCGGCCGCTGCCTGATGAGCCAGTGCGAATCTCAGGGCTTTCGCCGCATCACTTATTTCCTCGATCGGCCGGATGTGCTTGCCCGCTACACGACAATCATCCGCGGTTCGACGGAAGATTTCCCCGTTATGCTGTCAAACGGCAATCTGACCGAAGACCGCATACTCGAAGACGGCCGCCGCGAAGTGGTCTATGTTGATCCATTTCTCAAGCCCTCCTATCTTTTCGCATTGGTAGCGGGCCATCTCGTCTCCCGTGCCGACAAATTCCAATTGAAGGACGGCCGAGTCGTTGACCTCTCTGTTTGGGTTGAATCGCAGGATCTCGACAAGACTGAGCACACGCTCGAAAGCCTGAAACGCGCCATCCGCTGGGATGAAGAGCGCTGGGGGCTGGAGCTCGACCTGAACGACTTCAAGATCGTTGCTACGAACGATTTCAATTTCGGGGCCATGGAAAATAAGGGCCTGAACATCTTCAACTCTCGCTGCGCGCTTGCCAACCCAACCGTGGCAACCGATGCGGATTATCTGCGCATTGAAGGTGTCGTCGGTCACGAATACTTCCACAACTGGACGGGCGACCGTGTAACGCTGCGCGATTGGTTCCAGCTCACTTTGAAAGAAGGGCTGACGGTGTTTCGTGATCAGGAGTTTTCCGCCGATATGCTCGGCTCACCGTCTGCGCGTGCCGTACAGCGTATCCATGACGTAGCCTTCCTGCGCGCAGCGCAGTTCCAGGAAGATGCCGGTCCGATGGCACATCCCATTCGTCCGGAAAGCTACCAAAGCATCAATAACTTTTACACCACGACTGTTTACGAAAAGGGTGCAGAAGTTATCCGCATGCTGCAGACACTCCTCGGCCGCGAGGTGTTCCGCCAGGGCTTTGACGAGTACATTCGCACGAACGACGGTCATGCCGTCACCTGCGAAGCCTTTTTGGAAGCCATGAGCAAAGCCTCGGGCCGTGATCTGTCACAGTTCCGCCGTTGGTATTCACAGGCCGGCACGCCCCGCGTCGTCGTGCGCAGCCGCTGGGATGAAGAAAATCATCGCCTCACGCTCCTCGTGGATCAATCCACGCCGGCCACACCCGGTCAGCCGACCAAGCTCCCGCTCTTAATTCCGTTCCCTGTAGCATTCTTGTCGCCCTCTGGCGAAGAGATGCCTGTGCAGCTTGCCTCCGAAGATGAAGCGCCGCTCCCCGGCACTCGCATGTTTGAACTGACGCAGGAACATACCGAGCTCGTATTCGGCGGCCTTGCGGTCAAACCGGCCGTATCCCTCAACCGAGGCTTCGCGGCGCCGGTAATCCTTGATCAGGGACTTTCTGACGAAGAGCTTGCTTTCCTTGCGCGTCATGAAACGGATCCTTTTAATCGCTGGGATGCGATGAATCGGCTGCTCATCAACGCCGTGCACACTCAAACCCGCGCCAAACTTCTGCGCACACCCGAAGAAGTGTCGCCGCTCGTTATTACGGCCGCCCTTGAGGTTTTGAAGAATCCGGACCTTTCGCCCGCCTTTAAAGCCGCTGCGCTCTCACTGCCTTCGGAAAAGCTTGTCGCCGAAGAGGATCCGCTTATTGATCCGCAAGCCATTCATGCCGGCTGGGTTGCCGTCCAGCAAGCCATCGGCGAAAAGAACGTTTCCGCATTTCTTGAGGCCGCTCACGACAATGAAGTAACCGGCCCCTATGAACCCACGCCTGAGAAGGCCGGCATGCGCTCACTGAGGAATCTCTGCCTCGCCTACGCCCATGCCGCCGGGAATCCGCGGGCTGCGATCATGCTCAAGGACCAGTACCAAACCGCCAACAACCTGACCGATAAGCTGGCTGCTCTCCAAACCATGGTGAATTCCCAGACGCCGGCCAAGTCCGACATGGAGGTTGATGCGCTCAAGCGCTGGTATAACGAGCCGCTGCTCATCAACAAGTGGCTCACCATTCAGGCCACCGCTACCTCGTTCCCGGGCGAACCGCTCGTCCTTGAGCGCGTGAAGGAACTGACGAACTGCGAGTTCTTCTCGATCAAGAATCCCAATAACGTCTATGCACTCCTGTGCGCCTTTTTCCAACAGAATCCGGCTGAATTCCATCTGGCTGACGGCTCGGGTTATGAATTTTGGAAAGACATGGTTCTCAAGCTCGATCCGATCAACGCTCAGGTCGCTGCCCGCGTCGCCCGCTCGCTCGACAACTGGCGGCGCTATACGCCGGCCCTTGCCGAAAAGATGCACGATGCCCTTGAAGCCGTCTACGCCAAGAAGTCTGAGCTCTCGCCTAATGTGGCCGAGATTATCGAAAAGGCGCTGAAGAATCCCCTCTGATATAAAAGGATCCCTCCAAAGTGACTCCGCTTTCTCTTCAAGAATATCTCTCCCGTGAAATCGGCTATGACGCCGAACGCATGGACGGCACGCCCGATCCGGCACTCGCTCGTCTGATCACCGGCATCTCCGAAGCCTGCAAGGAAATCAGCGCCAAAGTTCGCGAAGGCGCTCTCGCCGGCGTTCTGGGTCTTGCCGGCAGTGAAAATGTTCAGGGTGAAGACCAAAAGAAACTCGACATCATCTCCAACGACATTTTTGTGGAGGCTGTCTCTCGTACCGGAAGCGTCTGCGGCATGGTAAGCGAGGAAGTGCCAGAACCCATTGCTGTTCGTGACGATCTTCCGCTTGGTCCTTATCTTGCCTGCTTTGACCCGCTCGACGGTTCGAGCAACATCGACATCAACGTCTCCATTGGCTCGATTTTCGCCATTCTTCCGGCACGTGAAATCAAGCGTACGCCTGAAGCGGCTGATTTCCTGCAGCCGGGCACAGCGCTTGTGGCTGCCGGCTACTGCATGTACGGTCCGCAGACGATCCTCGTTCTCACCATCGGACGCGGCGTCGTGATGTTTACCCTTGACGATGAGACGGGTACATTCCGTCAGACTGCTGCCGACGTAACAGTCCCTCGCGCAGCTGCCGAATTTGCCATCAATATGTCAAATCAGCGCTTCTGGGAGAAGCCCGTACAGCGCTACATCAGCGAACTTCTGGCCGGCAAGGACGGCCCCCGCGGCAAGAACTTCAACATGCGCTGGATTGCCGCGATGGTGGCTGAAGTACACCGCATTCTGATGCGCGGCGGCATCTTCATGTACCCGCGAGATTCCCGCAATCCCGAACGCGCGGGCAAACTTCGCCTGCTTTATGAAGCCAACCCCATGTCGATGATCATGGAGCAAGCCGGAGCCGCCGCTACGAATGGTCATGTGGCCATCCGTACGATTAAGCCGACCTCTATCCATGAACGTGTGGCGGTTTTCCTCGGCGCCGCTGAGGAAGTTGAGCGCGCTACCGCATACCACGAGGATTGATCTGCAGCATTTCTGCGCGCAGGCATCATCAAAAAAGCTCCGAAGGTCTACACCGTTCGGAGCTTTTTTGTTTTGAAAGCGTTTCCTGCGCTTAGAAGAGCTGCCCAAAAAGCTCCTTCGTCTTTTTCTCATCCTTCACTTCGCCAGGCGCGGCAGGAAGTACGTTTGAGACCTTTTTTTCGATTTCCAAAAGGCGCTTACTCACGGCGGACTGAGCAGCATCCTGCTCGGCCTTGATTTGATCGCGCAGCACTGCAGCAGCACGGTCATGCTGATCGCTTTTTTCTCGAATCAGCTTTGCCGTCGCCTCTTGCTGCTGCGTGACGAGTGCCTCCATGCGGGCAAAACCTTCACGGACTTCTCGAGCAAGCTCATTGACACGGTTTTTATCAGCTTCTGCCGCTTCAGCTCGTGCATTGCGGGCTTCTTTGTGAGCCTGTCGAAGTTCAACCACGACACTTGCCTGCTGCCAAAGATTGTAGAAAGCCTGAAGCACGACAACGATTCCGAATGCTGCCGCAACAATCACGCCCAGAGGCGCTTGAATTTCTTGGTAGACCAGATTGACCGTCATGTCTTGCGAGAGTGCAGACCAATTGATCACGAGGAACACGGCCAGCAAAACGAGGACAAGGAGCATGCAGAGCGTGCGGAGCTTCACTTTATTTCTCCACTATGGGGAAGGAAATCAACCTTCTTATAATACCGCGTGGCCGCCGACGGCCGCTTTGGAGCAACGTGTCATCCCTTATGAAGATGCCGCCGAATACTCCCCAAAAAGCTTTCATTCTTTGAGTTAGTAGTCATGAAGTTCGATCCTCGCTTCCCGCGTCTGCACATCGTCGACCACCCGTTGGTCCAGCACAAACTCTCCCTGATGCGTGACAAGCGCACGAGCACTCGCGACTTTCGCGAACTTCTCACTGAACTGGCTATTCTGATGGGTTATGAGCTCACTCGCGATTTCCCGGTTGCCCTTGAAGACATTGAAACGCCGGTAGCCAAATGCAAGTCGCCCATGCTTTCAGGCAAAAAGTGCGTGATTGTTCCGGTACTTCGCGCGGGCTTAGGCATGTCTGACGGTCTTCTTACGCTCATGCCTTCGGCTCGTGTCGGTCACATCGGTCTTTATCGTGATGAGAATCACCGTCCGGTCGAATACATGGTGAAGCTTCCGGATCTTGACGGCCGCACCTTCATCGTCGTCGATCCGATGGTAGCCACGGGCTATTCGGGCGCGCATGCCGTTGATGTACTTAAGAAACGCGGCGTCCCTGGTGACTCTATTCGCTTCATGGCACTCGTGGCAGCCCCCGAAGGCGTTGAAGTTTTCTCGAAACTTCACCCTGATGTTGATCTCTACGTCGCCTCACTTGACGACCACCTGAACGAAAACGCCTATATCGTTCCTGGACTTGGTGACGCCGGCGACCGCATTTTCGGCACGAAGTAATTTGGCAGCAAACTCTCACTGCGCCGTTACTCAGCAAAGAGCCCTCCGACACTGTTCGAGGGCTCTTTTTATATCCGAAAACGAAGCACTTACTGCTTTATCTTTTATATGTATACATAACAATTATTTGTCATTTAAGCATCTTCAATGTGTCTCGAAAGAGCGGCTGGACATTGCAATATGAAAACGATGTTTTTTAAACATGAAAAATAAGGGTAATCCCTTTGATAAAGAAATATTCAAGTCTAAAGGCAAGATTGATATACGTATATACACGTAATAATGATGATTCAAATGGGTCAATGTCGATTTGCTCGATTTTTTATGTTGATATAAATCAAGTAACAATCGTCACAATGGATTCATCATTCGCACGAAGCAAAAAATATTTATCAGGTGTTTCCGAAGCGTCAGCTTCGCCGCCTCCATTTCTCGATCTTAGGACAGTCAATCATGACGACCCCTGATTCCATCAAGTATGCGCATACGCCTTCGGCCACAGACAATGTCTGGGGTGTCGGCCTCAAGGACGCCAAGCGTCAGAGCAAGTGCACCGCCCGTCTCGACGTGGCACAGTCCGTCACCGGTCTGATCCTCGGCATCTTCCTTTTCTGCCACATGGGCTTTACCGGCTCCGTGAATTTCGGCAAGGACCTCTTCGCCAACCTGATCGCCACCTCCGGCGGCGTCTGGCTTGACGGTGCCGACCACGCCTGGATGCACGTCCTCTTTGTGGGCTTCATCTTCTTGTGCGTGATCATTCATATGTTCTGCGCACTTCGCCGCTTCCCGACTTCCTACAAGAAGCTCCACGATCTGCACTCGCACGTCAAGCTTGTCCACCATGAAGACACGACGCTCTGGTACGTTCAGCTGATCACGGCCTTCGCGCTCTTCTTCCTCGTGTTCCCGCATCTGATGACGATGCTCACGAACCCGCATGGCTTTGACCCGAACCTCATCGGTGTCCATACCTACCACAACGGTCTCCTCTACACGTTCATCTTCCTCGTGTGCACGGAACTCCACGGCATGATCGGTCTCTATCGCCTTGCCGTTAAGTGGGACATCTTCGCAAAGAATCCCGACAGCAAGATCATGGACCAGCGCGCCGCCACGGACCGCACGGGTCTTCGCAAGGGCATGCTCGTCGTTGCCCTGCTGATGATCGTCGGCGGCTCCATCACGATGTGGACGAACTACTCCATCGGCGCAGACCAAGTTGCCAAGAACGCCGAAGCAGAACGTTATGTCGTTCCTGCTGAAGCCAACTGGTACGCTCCCGCGAAGTAACACCTAACGTCGTTCTCCTTCCCCCGAAGTTCTGCTTCGGGTGGCGGCGATGTAAAAAGCTCCTGCAGTTCATGAACTGCGGGAGCTTTCCTTTTGTGCTTCCGGCAGCATCGAAGTCAACGCTCTTTTAGTGAGCGCTGTCTTTGCAAACCGATGGATGACGAATAGTTCTCCGGCGCATAAGTTCCATTCAGCTGAGCACTCCAACGACTGCTGCACCTTGGAACGCTCGAGCGGCACGGAATTCAAACAAAACGATAAGCATTCGGCCGATATGCGCTGCGCCTTCTGAAAACAACATCCGAGAGCAGACTGCAAGATAAAGCAAGGCCGCATTCCAGGAAAGGGATGCGGCCTCGCTGCATGGCTTTCTATCTTGTCGTCGGCAAGGAGACTGACCCCGTCAAAGTCAGCAGCCGAAAAAACCACTAAGCCGGAAGTTCCGCTGCTGCTTCAGAGAGCCACTTTTGAGCGCGGGGAGACACCAGCGGCATCAGCTTATCCCGCCGCTCTGCATTAAAGGCATTGAGCAGTTCTACGCCTTCGCCAAAAGGCTCTTTGAACATTCGCACATCAATAGGCAGCATCGTCAGCGCACGGAACTTAAGAAATTCTCCAAATTCCGTGGTCTGATCCTGTTCGCAAACCATCAGGTTTTCAACACGGATGCCCCATCGTCCCGGCCGATACACGCCAGGTTCATCCGAGAGGACATTCCCTGGTTGGATGGCCACGGGCTGAGCGCGCGGCGAAATCGTCACCGGTCCTTCATGAACATTGAGAACGTAACCGACACCGTGACCAGTTCCATGGCCAAAGTCCAGCCCGTGCGCCCAAAGATCAATGCGTGCAGCAGCATCGATTTGCGCTCCAGTAGCCCCTGCAGGGAACTTTAAATGGAGCAAGCGCAGCATCGCGCGCGTAACAATTGCGGCATCGCGGCGCATCGCAGGCGACGGATTGCCGATCGGCGTCATGCGGGTAATGTCGGTCGTGCCGCATTCATACTGTCCGCCGGAATCGATGAGCAGCAGCCCATTGGGCTCGAGCAGCGCACCTCCGTGCATCGGGGGCGTGTAGTGAGGCAGCGCTGCATTGGGACCATAAGCCGCTATGGTCGTGAAACTCTCTTCAAAAAATTCGGGATCTTTCGCGCGCCAAGCATGCAGCATCTGCGCGGCATCAGATTCGGTCAAAACCTCGCCTGCCGCAAGACGTTCGTCCAGTTCGGCATAAAACTCCGCCAGTGCAACCGCATCCTTGAGATGCGCCTCCTCGATGGCCCGAATCTCTTCGGCCGACTTCACGCATTTGAGAATCATGGCGGGCGACGCAGCGCGCACCTGTGCCTCGGGCGGCACAAGCGCTGCAAGCAAACTGTTGGTGTGGTCAGGATCGAGCATCACCTGTCCGCGAAGCGCTGCCGCCTCCAGCGCTTCGTGGAGCGCAGAGGGCGATACGGCCGCAATGCCCGCATCAGCGATCGCCCTCGCAGCTTCTGCTGAAAGTCTTTCGGCGTCAACGAAAAGCTCTGCGCTGTCCCGTTCGACAAGCAAATATGCCAGAAACACCGGATTGCACGGTACGTCACTGCCGCGCAGATTCGTCATCCAGGCAACATCATCAAGCGCAGAAAAAAGCACGCTTTGCGCACCCTTGTCTGCCATCATGCTGCGAACGGCTTCTAGCTTCTCGACAATACTTCTGCCGGGACGCTTCATGAGTCGGATGGGACTCATGTTAAGCGGAGGGCGATCGGGCCAGATAGTGCCCAACGGAAGCGAGCGCTCACCTGCAAGCGCATCCGCCTCAAAGCCTAAATCCTCCAAAAGCGATCTGAGCTTTTCGGCCAAATTCAAACTCACGAGCTCCGGGTCATAACCCACGATCGAACCTTGCGGCAGGTTTTCTTCGCACCACGCCGTAACGTGATCGAGAAAAGCCCCTGTCAGCCGAATCAAGGCAATTTCCGCCGGCAACTGCTTTTGAGCCTGCTCCCAATAACGACTGTCAGCAATCAGTGCAGCATCCTCGGCCGATACGAGCAGCATGCCGGCACTTCCGGTGAAGCCAGAGAGTGCCGCGCGCAGCGACCAATGGGCCGGAACATATTCACTCAGATGCGGATCAGCAGTGGGAATAATCACTGCGTCAATGCCCAGATTTTCCATGGCAGCCCGAAGCTTTGCCAAACGATCAAGTGCCTGCATGAATAGCATCCTTTAAAAGAGCTTTCGAACGATCACCGTCACTGGGAACCCCACGTGCTTTTCGCTCTCGGTGTCAGCCCCAATACTGAGTGTGATCACTCGCCAACCTGCGTCACGCATTTCACTGAGCGTCGTTGTAACACCCAGATCGTCGCAGACGAGAGGCGTCTCACTCATGCGTGAGAGCACTGTCACCGGACGATCGGTTGTACAAGTAGTTTCGGAATGGTGAGGCGCGTCAAGCAGCGGGTCTCTTGTTTGCGCCGAAGATGACCCGGAATGGCCGGAGCGGCTGCCGCTGCCCGTATTCGGAGCAACAGCACAGCCCGCAAGCACCAGTGCGGACAAAAGAACCGCGGCAAGCGCCGGTCGACGCTTGCAAGAGGGAACTGTGAAATACATCGAGAGACTGCTTCTTGATGATAGAAATGGTCTCTCGATTCTAGCTTCGCAGCGGACTGCACTCATGCTTTAGTTAAACATGCTTACTCGTCTGAGCCGGGCGATTCACCGCCATCGTTGCCCTCAGGCTTGCGCCCGCCGCTCTTTTTGCGGAATTTTTGATATTTCCCGAATTTCTTTTGACCGTAATTTTTGGGGCCGCCAGCGAAGCCCCCCTTGCGGTTATTGAATTTCCCTTTTCGGTTTCGCTGACTGCCGTCTTCACTGCCGAAAACAGTATGCAGCCCCGTACGATCAGCCGATTCAGGCATCATCTGCGCAAATGAAAGCGTTGTGGGACGATCTTCAGCGCCGTAGGTTGAAGTCGTCTGCCAAGGCATGGCCTGCCTCTGCCGCTCACTTTTCATCCGATAGTGGATGGAATTGCCGAAGTTGTCGTCATCGATATCCTCACGCGGCACACGAGACGCTTGAGGTTTGCGCGGCATCCGCGGGCCTTCGTTGTCGGCTCGACTAAAGCGATCCGTCTCGCCGCCGACGGCATCTCCAGCTTCGCGGAATTTCTGCGTTTTTTTCTTGAAAGGCTTCTTGAATTTCTTATTCGGCCAAGACTTCTTGCGCTTTTCCTGACGCGGAGCATCAGCCTGAAAGCCGCCGACGCCTTCTGCAGCATCCCCAGAACGCTGAGTAAAGAACTCTTCGGCTTCACCCTCGATCTTTTCGGGCGGGCGGTTGGCCGCGGCATCACTCTCGATGCGCTCACCCATTGCCGGAATCTGCGTCTCACGCGACTCAGCTTCGCGAGCTTCACGAGCCTCACGAGCTTCGCGGCGCTTCATCATTGCTGAACGCAGGCCGCGGCCCTTGCGGAATTCCTTCCGAGGCTTTTGCTGCTTTTGTTCATTCGGGCGATCATCACCCTGCAGAACGGCTGATGAAAGCGCAACCTCCTCTTTGGGCATCCCCTCAGGATTTGCGGGCTCCGTTATGCCATCGGCAACCGCAGGCGTTGTCATTGGGAGCAGCAGCAAATCACGGTTTTCCTCTGCAGGCAAAACGGGCGGTTGTTCACCTCCCATCTGCTTTCTTTTCTTGAAAGTTTTTTGCAGTCCCAGCTTTTTAGATTTCTTAAATTTGCTGCCTTCTTTAGTGCGTACCTGACCGTTTTGCGTGTTTTTCTTTGAGTAAGCACCGGTCTTCTTTTTCTTCCCTGGCTGAGCGACGGAGAGAATGCCTTCAATCTCATTCAAGGGTTGATCGGCACGTTGTTTTTGACGGCGAATGGTGCCGCGCTTGCCGACCATCTGATGGGTCATGCGGCCGCCGGATTTCATTTCACGCCGCATGCGGGCCTGCGCAGCACGCAGCTCTACTGTATTGGAGGAAAGCGGCTCGGTAATGGTTACTGCCGGGCCTTCAACAGCATGCGGCACATAACCCGCACGGATTGTGAGCGTACGGCGATGCGGAGCTTCACTATCGTCATCGATTTGCGCCTCGTAGTCGCCGTCATCTTCCTCATCATCGAAAGATTCGTCCTCATCCGTCTCATCGCCGAGATCCTCGGCTTCGTCCGTACCGTCTTCTGAGCCGTAGGCCTCTTCAATCCATGAAAAGTCCTCATCTGTGTTATCGGCCTTCGAAACAGGCTCGACTTCTTCATGATCTTCCTGCGCGAAGAGGTCATCCTCTTCGCCCACCTCTTGCGCCGTTTCTTTTTCAAAAGCATCTTCGGCTTTCTCGGCTGCAGAAAGCGTTTCCGGCACGTCGGCCGGCAGGTCTCCCGTCACAACAATAGAGGATGCCGGCAGCGCTTGAGCCGCCAATGCCGTCTCTGCGGGCGTTTCTTCAATGACCGGCTCTGCCGTTTTCTGAGCCTCTGCCGGCGTTTCAACAGGCGTCGACTTTCGCGTCTTCCGGCGGACTGGCTTCTTTTGAGGTTTCTTTTCAATGAGTTCTTCCGTATCAGCGGCACTAGGCCCTGCGGATACGGAAACCGGCACGGCTTGCGGCAGCGCCTCGGTGACGGCCGCCGAGGGCGTGCCGCATTGAATCGCTTCAGGATAGCCCGGGATCACCGTTGTCGGCAGCCGATCCCTCAATGCAGTCCAGCAGGCGCGTTCGCGAAGCTGTTGGTTTTCACCGTTGTCAAGGTACTGCACATCTTCGTCCGCGAGCTTGGCACCGGTTTCATTGAGGAGTCCCCAGTTTTCGCTGCCTACGTCGTTGCGCAGCTGCACAAAATCTGCAATCTGCGAAGCGAGAAAAATGGTTGACACGCGACCAAAACGCGGCCGTTCCGGAGAGGGCGGGAATGCGGCTTTGGCTGCACATTCTTCATATCTGGCAGCACTGGTCGGCAGATCACCGAAGATTACATGATCAAAAAAACCGTCCGGGAAAAGCTTGGCCAGAACCTCAGTGGCCGCGATGACTTTAGGGTTCCCATTCGTCCAATACTGTTCGGCATCCGCTGGCGTATAAATTTCAAAAACGCCGGGCGCCATCCATTTTTCTTCTAGAAAAACCTCCGCAAACTCCGCCGCTCGCTTTCGGCCGGCAATGACGAGAATGCGTTCGCCGTCAGGCACCGCCTTGATCAGCTTCATGACTTCTGCCAGACGTCCGCGTCGTTTCACCAGACGGAACGCTTCAAGAATATCCGGTTCACGCCACCGTCCGAGAAGCCGCACAACATTGGTGGATGGGAAGAGCGCACGTACGAGACGTTCGGTATCCGTACTGCGGCTTCCCATGGTGAAAATGATGCCGCAGCGCGCGGTCTTGCTCATTTCCGTTGCAGCATCTACCAACCGGCGCCATAACGCAGGCTTCACTGCAAATTCATCCACCCGATAAACGGCTGCCGTTTTCAGCACTGAGAGCTTCAAGCCGCTGCGTTCGAATTCAGCTTCCAAATAGTCCAGCGGGCCGGCTGCAAAATCGATGCCAGTTTCAATTTCGCGCATGCGCGGAACATTTCGCCCAATGCTGACACCCGCCGCCTTAAGCCCCGAACCATGCGTGAGCCGCTCAAAAAGCGCTGCTGCAACCATCGCATCTTCCGGATGATTCGTTATGAGAAGTCCTTCGGGCAGGCGGCCTGTCTCCAACGAACGGCGAGAAGCAAGCGCTTTCGCAGCAAAACCAATGACCAGCGCAGTGAGTTTGCCCGCACCATCATGCCCGGAAACGAGCGTTCGCTCACCAGCAAGGAAGCGCCGAATAATTTCGCATTGATCGACCGTAAGATCAGCAAGGCCGGCGGCCTCAAGATTCTTTTGCAGTTGTTCGGGGAGAATGTCTAAAGTCATAGACGTATTTTGAGCATAGGAACCTGTCCGCACAGAGCGTTGCCTTCTTGGCAACTGGACTTCAGGAGGCGCGGCTCAACGCGCTGAACCTCTTGCGAACAGAAAGGAGGCTCCGAAGTGCTCTGAACGGGCAGCTTGCAAAAACGCTGGCGGAGACCGCTCGCGGCTTCACATATAGTGTTTGAGTCTTTTTGATGGCGCCGCGGCGCAAGAGCGCGAGCAGATCATCCGTTCTCGTCACATGCTGCCTTAAGGAGCGAGCGACCTGATTTCAATGTCTAAACAGATGACCGCAGACTCGGGAATCGTCGCGGCTGACGGACTCAGAAGTCCGCCTTAATTTGGAATGTCCAACAGCCGAGCGAACTCGATGCGGATGGAGTGCGGCTGTTCTTTGCGGCTTCAATACCGCGTTCCTCATTTTAATGGCGGCGGCCGCATGCGCAAGAGTTTATATGCGCTTCGTCTTCAGCCGTTATGATTTGATCCGTATGAAATGCCTGCTGAAGACCATTCGAAGACAGTTCGGCAATCCTCTCCAACCCTAATTTTGCAAGGAATACCATCATGGCACTCGAAAAACTCATTATTGAAGACATTGTCGAAGGCACTGGCCCCGGCGTTGCAGCCGGTGACCGCATCTCCGTGCACTATACGGGTAAATTCGAGGACGGCACCGTTTTCGATTCCAGCGTGGAACGCGGTGAACCCATCGATTTCACCTGCGGCGTCGGCATGGTTATCCCGGGCTGGGATCAGGGCCTCATCGGCCTCAAGAAGGGCGGCAAACGCCGCCTTTCAATCCCCTATGCCCTGGCCTACGGCGAGGCCGGCTATCCAGGCGCCATTCCCCCCAAGGCTGATCTCTACTTTGATGTGGAGCTTGTCGGCATCAACTGATCTGCGTGTTCTCGCTGATCCTAAGGCCGCCGAAACTTCGGCGGCCTTTGTTTGGTTTGGATATCGCTTTGGAGGCTGAAACGGTTTCAAAGCCCCAGAATCGGCGCCTTGGCCCCGAATCGAGCCAGCAATTCACCTGATTCGCACACGGGCAGACCCATGATTGCGGAATAACTGCCTGAAATGCGGCAAATGAAAAGTCCTGCTGCGCCTTGAATGCCGTAGCCGCCTGCTTTGTCATACGGTTCAGCCGTAGCCGCATAGGCCGCAATTTCAGCATCAGTAAGCTCACGCATTTCAACGGTTGACGTCACCACCACCGAATCCCATTCGGCGCGGTTAATCCCCACCGCCACAGCGGTACGCACTTCGTGCGTGCGTCCCGACATGCTTCGCAAAAAAGCTTCCGCCTCCGCACGATCGCGAGGCTTTCCGAGAACCCGGCCGTCAAGGCTCACTACTGTATCAGCCGCCAAAACCGGACGGTCCTCTCTGGCATCGGGCAGTTCATTGCGTGCGCAAAGCCCGTCCATAAGCTTTACAACGGCAGTGCGCAGGACATAGTCCTCAGGCGTTTCGCCCGGCTTTTCCTCTTCATCGCCGGCAAACCAACCGCGAGGCGCCTTCGGGTCAGCGAGCACAACGGGTTCCCAGCCGAGATTGGAGAGAATTTCGCGGCGGCGCGGACTTTTGCTGGCCAAATAGATGAGCGTATCCATCTCTCTTCCTCAGGCGCGGTGGTAAGGGTGCCCGGCTTCAATGGACCAGACGCGGTAGAGCTGCTCGGCAAGAAGCACGCGCGCAAGTGCATGGGGCAGCGTCATTGCCGAGAGACGAACTGTCGCTCGCGCAGCAGCCTTCACCTCGGGGGCAAGGCCATCCGGCCCGCCGATGACGAAAACCACACGATCGCCTTCGCCGCCCCACGCATGCATTTGCCGCGCAAGATCGACCGTTGTCAGATCCTTGCCGTGCTCATCGAGCACCACTACAAAATCACCGGGTTCGATCGCAGCAAGAAGGCGCTCAGCCTCAAGCTGCATCAGCTTCGCTGGTGTTTGTCCGGCACGGTGCTCCGTGCGAATTTCCTTCAGATCCACACTCCAGCTGCGAGGAAATCGAGCAAGGTACCCCCGCACGGCTTCCTGCGCCCAATCGGCAATGTGCTGACCAACGGCAAGAATGCGCACTCGCATTATTCGGCGCTCTGCTCGGGCTTATGCACACGATGCGGCATCAGATGCGGAGCGCATTCCGTCTGAGCCTTGAGGAAAAGCTCCTTGCCGCCCCAGATTTCTTCAAGGTTGTAATAGTCGCGAACATTGGGCTGCAGCACGTGGCAAACAACCTGACCGCAGTCAACCAGCACCCATTCGCCCGTGTCGTCACCCTCCATGCCAATCACGCTGCCGCCGGCTTCCTTGACAGCATGCGAAACGGCATACGCGAGGGCCCGAGTCTGACGGCCGGAAGTGCCCGAGGCGATCACGACACATTCAAACTGATCTGTAAGTTCTTCCGTATTGAAGACCTTGATGTCGCGCGCCTTGACGTCTTCAAGAGCATTGATGATGGTTTGAGTAAGCGTTTCGAGTTCCATTGATTTCTCTTTTAAGCTGAAATCCTTCTGCCTCCAAAGGCAGTCGGTTAAATAAATTTTCTTTAATCGTGCGCACCGTAAAGTCCGCGGCCGCGCATATAGGCAGCCACTTCAAGCGGCAGCCATCCGTCCACGCATTTCATGGCGGCCGCAAAAGGCAACGTCCGTATCAGGCGCCGCACTTCGGTGGCACTGGCCTCGTGCGGGGCCATTTCGAACTGTGCAATGCGTCCAAAAGTCGTGGTCGTCAGCAATTCAGGCGCCGTCCATCGATCTGCGCTCCAGGCTTCGACCTCTGCAGACGCTGAAAGCGGTGCGCCGGCGCGCCGGCAAATACCGAGCGAAGCATAGTCAAGAAGACTGCGCCAGTGTTTCCAGGTGTGAAGGTTTGTCCATTGATCACCCCCCAGAATAAGAACCAGCGGAATCGCAAAGCCCAGCCGTCGACGCAATGCCATCAGCGTATCAATCGTATAAGTGGGACCAAGCCTCATGAGTTCAATTGTCTCAATCCCAATGCCTGCATCTCGGTCTGTTCCGACAGCGAGCTGGAGCATTTCCAAGCGCTCTTGTGCCGGCGTGACTAAATCCTTCTGCCAGGGCGCACCCGCCGGCAGTAAATCCACCCGCACCAGGCCCAGTGCCCGGCGCGCTGCGCGTGCAAGTTCCAGGTGACCGCAGTGCACCGGATCAAATGTGCCGCCAAGCAGGCCGATACCGCGAGGGATCATGATGGATTCTTCACCAGCGAAGCAAAACCTCGAACGGCCCGACCGTTCTGAAATTCCACGCCAAGCCAATCGAGCTCCAGCTCCTGCAGTCCGCGGGCATTTTTGAGAAAGCGCTGGCTAAACCAGATCTGCCAGCCGAACCCATCGTTATAAGACGGAATGCCGACAGCCTCTGCCGACTGTTTAGGCGTCATGTCAAGACCGACGCGACCGAGGCGTACGGGGAGGTCAGTACCCACCAGTTTTCCGCAGTGAGCTGGAATTTGCTCGGGTGTTACGCGTTCAAGCTGAGCCTCTGTAACGGTTTTCAGATCCGACGAAATGAGCCAGAGCAATATGGGTTTGCCGCTCTCCGTTCCCTCAAAACACGCATAGTCGCGCTCAAAAAGACCGGTTCCTTCCCGCAGACGGGCTGCACCCCAACGAAGCGCAGCCGTTTCGAGTTCGGCTTCGCCCAGCTGCAGCCGCTCGCGCCCTATCTGCACATAGGCTGCGGGCGGCTGAGCCAAAGTCGCCGGCGCATTCAGTGCCGTCGACGGATAACCAAAGGGAGCAGCATGCGCGCCATTATCCCCAAGTGAACCGGCAGAAGCGCCGGACACGGGCAGAACAAAAGTGAGCGCAGCAAGCGCAAAGAATCGGAACGTTCCTGATTTTGTCATAAGGTCCAGAAATAGCATTCCGGCAAAGACCGGGACTGAGAACGACATTAGCATTCTCAGTCCCTCTCTGCGGGGAGATTTGCACACAAAGGCTCATCATCCCGAAACAGTTTGTTGGCTGGCAATCAGCGGTTGATCGCTCGCCAGCCAATGTCTCGGCGCATCTGCATACCGTCGAACTTCACTCCGCCGGCAAGCTTGTAGGCCATCATTTGCGCCTGCGCCAAAGGTGAGCCCAGTCCCACGGCACAAAGCACGCGGCCGCCGGATACGACTACACGTCCCTGCTCATCGGTCTTCGTACCCGCATGGAAAATACGCGAATCAGCCGTATTTTCAGGCAATGTAATCACGGCTCCTTTTTCCGGAGAAGCCGGGTAGCCCTTCGCGGCCAGCACAACACCCAATGCGCTGCGCGGATCCCAGTCGATTTGAGCCGTATCGAGCTTGCCGTCGATGGCCGCCTCAACCGTTTCGGCGAAGTTGCTGCGAATACGCATCATGATAGGCTGCGTCTCCGGGTCACCCATGCGGCAGTTGAATTCAAGCGTGCGAACGTCAGTGGTGCCGTCAGCACGGCGCTTGATCATCAGGCCGGCATAGAGGAACCCCGTGTAACGGATGCCGTCACGAGCCATGCCTTCTACCGTCGGGCGAATGATTTCACGCATCACCTGATCATGAATTTCCGGCGTCACTACCGGCGCGGGAGAATACGCACCCATGCCGCCCGTGTTGGGACCCTGATCGTGATCGAGCAGACGCTTATGATCCTGGCTCGTCGCGAGCGGGAGAATATGTTCCCCGTCGACCATTACGATGAAGGAAGCCTCTTCGCCTTCAAGGAAATCCTCAATGACCACGCGAGCACCGGCAGCACCGAACTGATGCCCTTCAAGCATGGAATCAATGGCTGAGAGAGCTTCTTCAACGGTCATGGCCACGACCACCCCCTTGCCCGCAGCGAGACCGTCTGCCTTAACGACAATCGGCGCGCCCTTCTTTTTCACATAGGCTCGAGCCGCAGCCGGATCCGTGAAAGTTTCGTAGTCAGCGGTCGGGATGTGGTGACGCTTCATGAAAGCCTTGGCAAAATCCTTCGAACTTTCGAGCTGAGCAGCCGCTTTGGTCGGCCCGAAGATCTTGAGGCCGGCAGCGCGAAAATCATCCACTACGCCAGCGGCAAGCGGCGCCTCAGGACCAACAACTGTAAAGGCCACACCCTCACGACGCACAAACTCGATCAGTTCGGCGTTGCTCTTAAGCGCGACGTTTTCAAGGGCGGGTTCCAGAGCCGTGCCGGCATTGCCCGGCGCAACAAAGACCTTTTCAACGCCGGCACTCTGGGAGAGGCGCCAGGCCAGGGCGTGTTCGCGGCCGCCGCTGCCGATAACAAGAAGCTTCATGAAAAAAAATCTCTCTTAGGAAGGAGGATAAAAAGGGATACTGTAGGGGGACTTTATGCGCGAACGGCCGAGCCGCTCATTCAAAGCGCTCGGCCGATCAGATTCTGACGCAACGCGGACTGCCGCTGGCGCAGTTTTATTCTTCGTCCGGAAGATCAAGCTCTGCCGAGCAGTAAACCTGCTGAACGTCGTCAAGCTCGTCGAGGGCGTCAATCAGGCGCTGCATGCGGGCTGCTTCTTCACCGGCAAGATGCGTTTCATTGGTCGGCTTCCAGGTGATTTCTGCCATTTCGGGCTTGAGGCCGGCCGCTTCAAAAGCTTTTGAAACCGCGTCGAACGCTTCAGGAGCGCAGGTCACCTCAATGGAGCCGTCTTCGTCAGAAATCACGTCTTCGGCACCCGCATCAAGCGCGACTTCCATCACCTGGTCTTCTGTCGCTACGCCGGGGGCAAAGAAGAAATCACCGACATGGTTGAACATGAAGGCCACGGAACCTTCCGTGCCGAGATTGCCGCCATTCTTGGAAAGAATGTGACGCACATCGGCCACCGTACGCACGCGATTGTCGGTCGTGCAGTCGATAATGAGCGCTGCGCCGCCGACGCCGTAGCCTTCGTAGCGAACGTCTTCGTAGGAGACTCCTTCGAGCTGCCCCGTGCCCTTGAGAATCGCGTTCTGAATCGTGTCCTTCGGGACATTGCCGCCGCGCGCCTTAATAAGCGCGAGACGCAGACGGGAATTCGTGTCAGGATCGCCCCCGCCCATTCGAGCGGCTACGATGATTTCACGGACGAGCTTCGTCCAGAGATTGGAGCGCTTGGCGTCCTGGCGACCCTTGCGGTGCTGAATATTGGCCCACTTGGAATGACCCGACATCTTCTTATCAACCTTAAAGGAGTAGTTGTGCGCGGTCACCCGACGCCGGCATTAAGCACCGACTCATCTGCGTAGACCGCCCGCTGCATACTGAATGAAGTGCAGCTGATGAAATTTGTCCGCCTGCGAAACCTCCAGTCCATCCGAGAGGCGCGGAGGATGCGCACGGGAGGGCGTATTTTAAAGCATGCGGCAGAAAAATTCTTTGGAAATGAATGAAGCCGTCCAGTTTTCTATGAAAACGGACGGCTTCACAGCACTTGCAAGGCACTCAAATCCTTGCAGCAATCCTCAAGACTTTTTTATTTCTTGAGCAAAATCGACACGGCATTCGCCCAGACAGCGAGTCCTTTGTCGAGTGCCTTTTCGTCAATATCGAAGCGAGCCGTATGGTGACCAGACGGGCGATCGGCGCCGAGCACAAAGAACGCCGCCTTACCGCCGTGCGCCTGAACGCGGCGAGCCAGAATTGTGGCGTCTTCAGATCCGCCGAAGTTCATCGGATCCTTGCGGACGTTCATACCTTCGACGGCATTACCAGCCTGCGTGAGGACGTCGACAAGCGCCTGATCGTTCGTCAAGTCGACTGCTTCACCCATTTTTTCAATGGTGTATTCGCAGCCCTGACTCAGTGCGCAGCCCTTGATGATCTGAACAGCGCTGTCATACATATACTGATTGATTTCGCCGGTTTCGCCGCGCACTTCCATCTTCATGACAGCGTGGGACGGAATGACGTTGCGGCCTTCACCCGCGTTAAGCTGCCCCACATTGATGCGAGTCATGCCAGAACCGTGACGAGCAATCCCCAGCAGCTGCACAAACGCATTGCAGGCCGCGGCCATCGCATTGCGTCCAGCGTTGGGTTCGACGCCAGCATGTGCCGGACGACCCGTATACGTCACATCCATCTTCGTCGTGCAGAGGAATCCATAAGGATTCACGGAAATTTCGCCCGACTTGCACATCATGGCAATGTGAGCACCGAGGAAGAAGTCTGCATCATCAACAATGCCTGAGGCTGCCATGGCAGCAGCACCGCGCACACCTTCTTCAGCCGGCTGGAAAAGGAATTTAATGCGGCCCTTGAGTTCGTCCTTATGGTCCGCAACCCAATGCGCCAAAGCCAGCCCCGTCGACATATGAGCATCATGACCGCAAGCATGCATCAGACCGGGTCGAGTTGACTCAAAGCCTTCAGACTGCGGAATGTGATCCTGCTCCGTCGACTCCGTCACCGGTACGCAGTCGATGTCAAAGCGCACCGCAAGCGTGGGACCAGGGCGTCCCGTATCCAGAATGCCGCAGCAGCCCGTATAGCCCTCAGTTGCTTTCAAGAAATCCTCGCTCACACCGTTTTTGCGTGCATAGGCGATGCCGGCATCAACAACCTTCTGGCTGCGTCCAAGACAATTTTCAGGATTAATTACTTTGGTGCCGAGCAGCACCTGATAGCCGTACTCCTTGAGCTTTTCCACGATGAAGTTCGTCGTTGTGAATTCGCTCCAACCTTCTTCGGGCATCGTATGCAGATGACGACGAATGGAAATCAGTTGGTCATGGTACTTGGCAACACAAACGGACATTTTCTTCTCTTCTCCTTTTGGGGTGGGTCTTTAAGAGAGAGACTCAGCCGAGCGCTGAATCTTTCCTCTCCTGTCTGCGATTATGGTCATCCTAACCATTTCGTGACAGTAGGTGAAATATCCTACCTACTCACTTAATTCGAGCAGTTTCCGAAAAAACAACTATTTTTTCTCGATTTATCAATATGAATAGCTGAAATGTAAAGGATATTTCAAATTTACCCACGATCAAGAATCTAGTATGTTCTGGCTACTCCTCTACCTTTTATGGGTATTTCGTTGGTAGTATTTTTTTTGATTTTTCAATGGGAAGAGGTATCTCAGGGCGGTGCAGCGACACCTGCGTCCCCAAGGAGGCGGCTTCCTATTTATTCCCAGATCCTCGACCTGTTTGCGCGGGATACAGCCTTTGAAGGTTTACATGACTGAACAGTATTCACTTGACCTCGACGAAGCCCAGTTCGCCAAAATGCTTTTCGACCATGTTCGGGAAATGAGCAAAGATGTGGCAGGCGTAACCCGCCAAGGCTACGGCCCGCTCGAAACCCAAGTGCTTGAATACCTGAAAGGCATCGGGGGAAAGCTTGACCTTGAAATCCAAACTGACCTCGCCGGCAACGTCTGGATGACCCTGCCGGGTACAGATCGGACCCTTCCGGCCTTCGTGTCCGGAAGTCATGCCGACAGCGTCCCGCAGGGCGGCAATTACGACGGTCTTGCCGGCATTGTCGCAGCGCTCTGCGCCGCCCATTGGATGCGCCGCCATCATTACACGCCTAAGCGCGACTTCACCGTTCTGATGATGAGATGCGAAGAGAGCTCTTTCTTCGGCAAAGCCTACGTTGGTTCGCTTGGCATGATGGGAAAACTCACCGCCGCAGATCTTGCGCTTAAACACCGTTCTACAGGCGAGACGCTCGGTGAATGCATCCGCTCCTGCGGCGTCAATCCTGAGCGGTTAACGACAGGCGAACCTGTCATTGATCCAAAGCGCATTGCTGCTTTTGTTGAACTCCATATCGAACAGGGGCCCACGCTCACCAGTCAGACCTCGGCTCGTACAGGCATCGTCACCGGCATTCGCGGCAATATTCGCCATAAAAACGTTAAGGTGCTCGGCGAAACAGCGCACTCCGGAGCCGTCAATAAAGAATATCGTCACGACGCGGTTATGGCTGCCGCCCGTCTTATCTCCCGTATGGAGGACCGCTGGCAAGCGCGGCTGGATGCGGGGGACGACCTCGTCTTCACCGTCGGCGTTATCAAAACCGCACCTACAGCCGCCATTTCAGTTATTCCCGGCGAAGTGTCCTTCACGGTCGACATGCGGAGTCTTTCGATGGACACCGTCAAAGCCTTCCACGAAGACCTGCTTGCAACTGCCCGCAGCCTTGCTGCAGAGCGCGGGGTTCGTTTTGAGTTCGATACACCCCTTTATACGCAGCCAGCGCATGTGGACGCCTCCCTTGCCAACCGTCTTGAAGCAAGCGCCAAACGAGCCGGCATTCCTGTAATGCGTCTGGCATCAGGAGCAGGACATGATTCTGCAGTTCTTGGCAACTGCGGCATTCCCGTCGCGATGATCTTCGTCGCGAATCAGAAAGGATCACACAACCCTCACGAAGCCATGGAGCTCGGAGACTTCATAAAGGGCGCAGAACTGCTGCGCCATGCCGTTGAAGACTTCGATCTTTAAATACTTTCTCCGGCGGGATCGCTCGGCAGTCTCTCTGCGGTTCCGGTGTATTAGATAAATAGAATGGAAAATAGACAAATCCGAGTTCTGGTGGTGGATGAATATCCGCTCTTTCGAAAGGGAATCACAGATGTCCTTGCCAGCCACCCGGACTTCCAGGTGATAGGGGCAACGGCTGATGACAAGACGGCTCTCTCCTTGTTGAGCCTAAAGCCGGATCTCCTTGTGCTCGACTTGGATGCACAAGGCTTTTCGCCGACGGACCTCTTGGGCGAAGTAAAGTACCGGCTGCCGTCCTGCCGCACTCTGATGCTTCTCAATAAAGCGGAAAGCTCGCAAGTTCTGATGCAGGCAATTCGTCTCGACGCCAACGGTTTCATTCTGCGAACCGTTTCCACCGACGAATTCATCGATCAGCTCAAACTCGTGCACTCCGGCGGCATGGCCGCATCAGACAAGATCACTGCGGCGCTGGCGGATCATCTGCGCACGAAGGTACAAAAGAAGCCTGCAAAAGACCCTTCCATTACGCAGCTTCTTACCAATCGTGAGTATGAAGTGCTCTGCTGCGTTGCCTCTGGTCTGGCCAACCGTGAAATTGCACAGGTTCTCAAAATCACGGACGGCACAGTCAAAGTCCACGTGAAGCATCTGCTGAAGAAACTCAAATTCCGCTCACGTGTTGAAGCGGCTGTTTGGGCTTCCGAGCATGACTTCCGTCTCTCTCCAGATCAGTTGACTCAATACGGTTTTGACCGTCCGTCATCCAATCCTGAATTTGATGACGAGTAATTCCAGACAGTTTTTTTGAGTTACAAGGCCGTCGATCTCTAACTGAGATGGACGGCTTTTTTGCAGCCTTGGAACACAAACGCAAAAAAACAAAACGGGAACGTATCCCGAAGGAACGTTCCCGTTTTATTTTGCTCGTCTGAGCCGGTCGAGTCAGAGCATGTTCATCGACCGACGCGAACTACAATCTAATGTCCTCACGAATAGTCGTTTTTTAGATGTAGCCGTAGAGCTTGCCGAACACCCAGCCCATGGCCGTGGCGGTCAGAACACCAATAAGACCCGGGACGATGAACGAGTGGTTGATCACGAAGCGGCCGATATGGGTCGTGCCGGAGCGGTCAAACTGAAGAGCCGCCAAGTCGGACGGATACGTCGGCAGAATGTAGTAGCCGTAGCAAGCGGACGAGAAGGCAACCACGAGTCCCGGGGGCGTACCGATCTGCAGAGCAACCGGAACGATCGTGGCAATAGCAGCTGCTTGCGAGTTCACGAGCTTCGACACAAGGAGAAGTACCAATGCATACGTCCACGGAGCAGCCTTCACCCATTCAACCAGAATGACCTTCAGGTCAGCCAAGTGGGCCATGAACATCGTATCGGCCATCCAAGCCACGCCGTACACAGCAACGATTGCAACGCAACCAGCATGGAACACCGTGGTCTTACTGACGAGCGCAGCGCGGACGCCGCAGAACATCACCATCAAAGCACCAGCGGTCAGCATGCACATCTGAATAAGCTGCGTCATGCCGAGGGGCTTCTTGCCGACAACCGGACGCAGGCTCGGTTCAGAACCAAGGAGCGCAACGAAAGCAATCGTGGCGAGGAAGATCCAGAGGGAGGCCCAAGCCGTCTTCGGGAAGACCTTGCCGATCAGCGTCGTGGTTTCACCGTAGACGTACTTCTTCTGTTCCGGATCGGAAATCAGCTTCTGGAAATCCGGATCCTTGTCGAGATCCTTGCCGCGGAAGGACGAATACGTGCATTCAGCGAACAGACCGACGATAGCAGCCGGAATCACGATGGAGAAGAGCTGGACAAAACCGAAGGGATGTCCGCCGACCTGATAACCGTCCAACAGGGCAATCATCGACACGGCAGCAACTGCAGCCGGCGAGCAGATCACACCCATCTGAGCAGCAATGGTCGAAGCGGCCATCGGACGTTCAGGACGAATGTTGTTCTTGATCGCTACGTCGTAAATAATCGGCAGCATCGTGTAGACGACGTGGCCGGTACCGCAGAGCACCGTCAGGAACCAGCAGATGTACGGGGCCACATAAACCACCGCACGGGGGTGACGACGCAGAACGCGTTCTGCGATCTGAAGCAGGCAGTCAAGACCGCCCGCAGCCTGAAGCGCTGCAGAACCGCAGACCACAGCCAAAATCGTCAGAATAACGTCAACAGGCGGCTTGCCAGGCTTCACACCGAAACCGAAGACCAGCACGAGCAGACCGATACCACCGATCAGGCCGAGAGCCATACCGCCCTTGCGAGCGCCGTAGAACAGGGCAATCAGAACGACTACCAACTGTATCCAAAAATCATATCCGAGCATGTCTTTTCTCTCTTTGGAGTGAGGACGACCGAATTATCGGCGCCTTTGCTCAAAAAGGGGTATGAATTCCTTCGACCTTTGACTAAGTACAAAGATTTACAAAGACTGAGGTTTCGATTTACATTTCCGCTTACAGTTTCTAGGCAAAACACCTTAGGCGCGCATGTTTTCTATGATTTTTATAGAAATGAGCAAGAAATACCCTGTCTATTCATTGAATAATTTAGGGCTGGGGGATATCGCTAAGATTTTTGCGCAATCGAGGATGCTTACGAAGGGAGTACCTCTATCGAATTAGTCGTTTTCACCTTATACAGCATCCAATTTCCTCACAAAACGCTCAGCCTCCTTCTCTAAGATGAACGGGTGTTCTCATCTTTTCGCTTCTTTGCGTGTCTGAGGTGGTGCTCTGCTGCAGCCTTCGTTATCCTCGTGCGCAAAGTTGTCTGAACCATCCTTTCCTGGCCCAATCATGAACCGCACCCTCGTCTGCTGCGCCGCCATGAGCTTGTTCTGCTCGCTGATGCTCGCCGGCTGCAAGACCCAAAGCTCCGCACCCGCCCCGCGCGAACCGCTCCCGGTAGATATAGTCGCCGTCAAGGCTGCTGATGAAGCGCATTGGCTTGAAACCATCGGTCAGGCTGAAGCCGCCGCTGCCGTCTCTGTAACGACCCAGGCAACCGGACGCATCATCGCGCAGCGCTACACAGAAGGCGACTATGTGGAAGCCGGCACCGTGCTTTTTGAAATCGATCCGGCCAACCTCAAGACGCAATTAGCGTCCGCAGAAGCATCCCGTCGAGCGCTTGAAGTCGAATTTGCGCAAGCTGACCGCGAGTTTCAACGTGCGGAAAAACTCTGGAAAGCTCAAGCCGCAAGTCAGAAGGACTACGACGATGCAAAGAGTCTGAAGAACAAAACCGCCAACGAACTTGCACAGGCCAGGGCTGCCGAAAATGAAGCCCGCATCAATTTGGATTGGACCGCCGTACGTGCCCCGGCATCAGGATATGTTTCTAAAGCACTCTTCAATCCCGGCTCAGTTGTCGTAAAAGACAGCACCGTACTCGCCACCATCTCTCAGAAAAATGATGTGCGAGTCCTTTTTGCCCCGTCAGACCGAGATCTTGCCGGAGCCGATATCTCAACAGCAACCCGCGTAAGGGTCTTCCGCACCTCCGGTGAGGAGCTCCCTGCATCACTAGATTACGTAGCACAGACTTTTGACGCTAAAAACGGCACGCGCACGATGCGCGCCAAAATTCCAGCTGACTCGGGTGTGCTGCCGGGTGAATTCTTGCGTATCCGCTTTATGACCGCAGTCGATCGCGGAGCTTGGCGCGTACCGCAGCGCTGTGTCAAGCAGCTCCCGGACGGCACCTATGCCGTTTTCGTAATGCAGGACGGCAAAGCCATTCAAAAAGCAGTTGAAGTCGGCTTGTGGGAGGGCACCGATTGGATTGTGACCAAAGGGCTTGCCGACGGCGATCTGGTCATCACCAACCAGTTAATTAAACTGCAAAACGGTACCGCAGTGAAGGCTGCCGCGAAGAGCTCTGAAAAGACGGCGGGTTGAGGCTATGCTCAGTCAATTCTGTATTCGCCGTCCGATTTTTGCGACGGTTCTCTCGCTCTTCATTGTTCTTTCCGGGCTCATCGCGCTGAGGGTTCTGCCGCTTTCACAGTACCCCAACATCACTCCGCCCTCAGTACGCGTCTCGGCCACCTATGACGGCGCCGATGCCGAAACAATTGCCCGCACGGTGGCGCAGCCTATTGAAGATCAGCTCTCAGGGATTGAGGGGCTGCTTTACTTCACCACCAGTATCCGCTCAAGCGGCGACATGGCCATTCAGTGCGTCTTTGATGTCGGCACCAATCCGAATGACGCCATGCTTGAGATCAACAACCGCGTACGTACGGCCGAGCGCCGGCTTCCCGCAAAAGTTCGCGACCAGGGCGTCTCTGTCAGAAAGCGAAGCGAAGATGAGCTCCTCATGATGGCGCTTTATTCGCCCGATAAATCCATGACGGCGTCGGACATGGCCGACTACGCCAATCTCAATATTGTCGATGAATTAAAACGCCTTCCTGGCATCGGCGACGTTTCCGTGTTCGGCAACGTTCAGTCGGCCATGCGTATTTGGCTCGATCCGGATCGGATGAGCAAGCTTGGCGTCACGGTCAAAGACGTCGACAACGCTGTGACGGCGCAGAACGCCCAGCATGCCGTCGGCCGCGTCGGCACCTCTCCCACGCTGCCCGAACAACAGCTCTTCTACAAAATTACCACTCCAGGACAGCTCCTCACACCGGATCAGTTTGCCGGCATCGTTGTCAAAAGCGACGGCCCCAATGGGCTGGTTCGTCTGCGCGATATCGCTACTACGGAAGTTGGCAAACGCAGTTATGAATTCCGTGTCGATATGAATGGGCAGCCTGGCGTCAATATCGGCGTCTACCTTCAGACGGGCGCAAACGCCATGGCGGCTGCTTCAGTAGTTAAAGCCCGCATCACCGAGCTCGCCCAGCAATTCCCGCAGGGACACCTCGACTACACCATCACGAACGACACGACGGTCTTCGTCGGCGCATCGCTCAATGAGGTGTACCGCACGCTCATGGAAGCGGGCATTCTGGTGCTGCTCGTGGTTTTCGTCTTCCTGCAGAGTTGGCGCGCCACGTTGATCCCGATGCTGGCTGTTCCTGTGAGTCTGATTGGCACGATGGCCGGACTTTGGCTCTGCGGCTTTTCGCTCAATACGCTCACGCTCTTTGCCATGACGCTTGCTATCGGCATTGTGGTTGATGATGCCATTGTGGTTCTTGAGAACGTTGAGCGTTTAATGCGCACTGAAAAGCTCTCACCCTACGATGCGTCCATTAAGGCCATGAAGGAAGTATCCGGCGCGCTCGTCGCAATCGTCTTGGTACTTTCCGCCGTATTCATTCCTGTGGCATTTCTCGGCGGCATTGCGGGCGAACTGTATCGACAGTTCTCTGTAACCGTTGCTATTGCCGTGGCAATCTCTGGGTTTGTTGCACTGACGCTCACGCCTGCGCTCTGCGCCATTTTGTTGAAACCTACGGGCGACAAACCAGCCCCCAAGCCTTTCCGACTCTTCAATCAGGGACTTGCTGCCTTCACGATGGCCTTTCTGCAGGTCGTGCGCGCAGCACTGAAGCACCGAATTGCATCTGCACTGATCCTTGTAGCCGTTTGCGCGGGCGGCTGGCAGCTTCTGCAGATTACACCGACATCCTTCATTCCCAAGGAAGACCAGGGCGTCGTGCGTATGGCGCTGCAACTTCCTGAAGGCTCAGCCTTCCCGCGCACGGAAGCGGTTGCAGAAGGATTTCTAAAGAAGATTCAATCGCTCGACGGCGTACAGAACGTCGTGACCATGATGGGTTTTGACACGCTCGGCAGTGACATCAAGGCCAATGCAGCGACATTCATTCTTCAGCTCAAGCACTGGAATGAACGTCAGCAGACCGCCGACGACTACCAGCAGCAGCTTTCGAAATGGCTGCGCGAAAGTCCTGATGCCCGCGGCATTGCCGTGCTGCCGGCTCCGATTCCCGGGCTTGGCAGCTCCAACGGCTTCTCGGGCTACCTGACCTCCCACGGTTCGGACAATCCGCTGGTGCTGCAGGGCATTGCTGAGGGCTTCATCGCCGAACTTTCCAAGCGCCCGGAACTTACCGGTCTGCGCACATCACTTACTGCCGACAGTCCGCAGCTGCTGCTGACGGTCGACAGAGACCGTGCCTATGCGCTGGGCGTAGACGTTGATGATGTCTATGAAACCATCTCCGCCATGATGGGGAGCTCTTACATCAACGACTTCACCCGCAACGGCAAAACCTACCGCGTGGTCATGCAGGCTGAAGCGAAATATCGCTCGCTGCCGTCCGATATCGGCCGCGCGAGCGTACGCGCCTCATCAGGAGAAATGGTTCCAATATCAACCCTCGTCACCTGGGAGCGCGTTTCTGGGCCAGACTCTCTCACCCGCATGAACGGATATCTTGGTTCTCAGATCATGGGGGCCGCCATCCAAGGCGTTTCCTCTGGCGAAGCCATCCGAATCGTAGAAGAAACTGCCCGCGATTACCTGCCGCCAGGCTATCAGGTTGAATGGATCGGTCAGGCCTACCACGAAAAGCGTATTGGCGCATCGTCAGCGACCGCCTTCGGCTTCGGTCTTCTCGTGATGTTCCTGATTCTTGCGGCGCTTTATGAACGTTGGTCACTCCCAATCGCCGTGGTGCTGGCTGTGCCGTATGCATTCCTTGGCGCCATGACGGCCGTCTGGCTGCGCGGAACGGCAAACGACATCTACTTTCAAATCGGTCTGCTCGTTCTGATTGGACTTACTGCGAAGAATGCAATTTTGATCGTCGAGTACGCTGAACAGAAAATGGAGGAAGACGGCAAAGGGCCGTTTGATGCCGCTATTGAAGCTGCCGGGCTGCGGCTGCGGCCTATTTTGATGACTTCGCTCGCTTTCATTTTGGGCGTCACCCCGATGCTTCTTGCCACGGGAGCGGGTTCGGCTGCACGCCACTCGATGGGTACGGGTGTTTTCGGCGGCATGCTTGCTGCAACCTTTATTTCAACCATCTTCGTGCCGGTCTTCTTCACTTGGTTTGCAAAAAAGCGCAAGGCAAAACGATGACTCGCTGCTGAGGACAGTTGAAAAAGCCCGAAATCGATTGACGATTCCGGGCTTTTTTTATGGTTCAGTTTTGAGTGCGAAGATTATTTCTTAAAGAAGTTCTTCATCTGCTCAAAAATGCCTTCTGTTTTAGGACTGTGCTTCTCTCCGCCTTCCTTCAAAGAAGCATCGAACTGACGCAGCAGCTCCTTTTGCTTGCTCGAAAGGTTCACCGGCGTTTCCGTCAGCACGTGGATGTAAAGATCGCCGGGGGTGCCGCTACGCAGATTACGGATACCCTTGCCGCGCAGGCGGAAGGTCTTGCCGCTCTGCGTGCCCTCAGGCAGCGTAATGCGGCTTTCGCCGTCAAGCGTAGGCACTGTGACTTCACCGCCGAGCGCCGCAGTGGCAAACGAGATGGGCAATTCCATGTGAAGATCGTCGCCCTCACGTTCAAAGAACTTGCTGGGCTGTACATGCACCTCAACAAAGAGGTCGCCTGCCGGACCGCCGTTCACTCCGGGTTCGCCGCGGCCGGACACGCGGATGCGCTGACCATCGTTAATACCCGCAGGAATATTGATCTGCAAAACCGTGGTCGTACGCTTCCAGCCCGTGCCCTGGCAGTCGGGACATGGATCCGAAATCACCTCGCCGGTACCGTGGCAGTGCGGACAGGTCTGCTGCACCTGGAAGAGTCCGTTGCTCATGCGGACGACGCCGGCACCACGGCAAGTCGGACACGTCTTCTTCGACGTTCCGGGACGGCAGCCTGAACCCTTGCAGGTTTCGCACTTCTCCCACGCCGGCACACGGATATCCATCTTGCGGCCGTGTGCAGCATCCTCAAAGCTCACTTCAACCGTGAAGCTCATATCGTTGCCGCGAGTCGGCTGCGGGCCCTGAGGACCCGCTCCGCGGCCACGTCCGCCGCCGAAAAGATCGGAGAAGATGTCGCCGAAGGCGCTCTGGAAGTCCGCTCCGCCGTTCATCCCGCCGAAGCCTCCAAAACCGCCCTGACCGCCGCCGAAGCCGCCGGCTGCATTCGGATCTACGCCGGCCTTGCCAAAACGGTCGTAGGCCGCACGCTTTTGCTCATCGGAGAGCACGGCATATGCCTCACCCACCTCTTTGAACTTCGCCTCAGCGGCTTTATCGCCGGGGTTGCGGTCAGGGTGGTACTTCATGGCAAGGCGACGATACGCTTTCTTGATCTCGTCCTGAGATGCCCCGCGCTCGACGCCGAGCACCTCATAGTAGTTTTGTTCAGCCATGGTCTTCTGCTGGTTTTCCGTATGAACGAAACGCTCATACGATTCTTATACGTTGAAAAGGAACCGCTGGACAGGATCCCGCCGCTCCTTCGTCAGGCATCTTAATTTGAAAGTGCCTGAAAGCACTACGGGCGGACTTCTCTTTCCGGAGGAATCCGCCCGTGAAGGGTCGAAGCCCTTGAGCTTGGAAGATTACTTCTTCACATCCGTGAAGTCAGCGTCAACGACATCATCGTCCTTGCCGCCCTGCTGCTGACCCTGCTGGGACTGAGCCTGCTGAGCCTGTGAAGCTTCTGCAGCAGCCTTGTTCATCTTTTCGCCGATCTTCTGCGCAGCGGTCATCAGACGTTCAACAGCAGCGTCAATGGCAGCTTTGTCTTCGCCCTTGACCTTCTCTTCAACATCCTTGATGGCATCTTCGCAAGCAGCGCGGTCAGCGCTTTCAACCTTCTCTCCGAACTCCTTCAGGGTCTTCTGAACCTGACCCACGGCCGCATCTGCGGTGTTGCGGGCCTGAGCGAGTTCGAAGCGGCGGTGATCCTCTTCCTTATTGGCTTCAGCGTCCGAAACCATGCGCTTGATTTCTTCTTCCGAAAGTCCAGAGCTCGCCTTAATGGTAATCGTGTTTTCCTTGCCGGTAGCCTTGTCCTTGGCAGACACGTGCAGAATGCCGTTGGCGTCAATGTCGAACGTCACTTCAATCTGCGGCAGTCCACGCGGAGACGGCGGAATACCTTCGAGGTTGAACTCGCCCAAGAGTTTGTTCGAGGCAGCCATTTCATGCTCGCCTTGATAAACCTTAATCGTCACGGCCGGCTGGTTGTCTTCAGCAGTCGAGAACACCTGCGAGTGCTTCGTCGGAATCGTCGTGTTGCGCTTGATCATCGCGGTCATCACGCCGCCCAGCGTTTCAATGCCGAGGGTAAGCGGCGTCACATCAAGGAGCAGCACATCACGGCGTTCGCCCGTGAGCACCGAACCCTGAATAGCAGCGCCGATAGCCACCGCCTCATCCGGGTTGACGTCCTTGCGGGGATCCTTGCCGAAGAATTCCTTGACGACTTCCTGAACACGCGGCATACGAGTCATGCCGCCCACGAGGATAACGTCGGTAATATCGCCCTTATCCTTCTTGGCGTCACGCAAAGCCTTCGAAACCGGTTCAATCGTACGCTGCACGAGGTCTTCAACAAGGCTTTCGAATTTCGCACGCGTAATGCTGATATTCAAATGCTTCGGACCGGTAGCGTCAGCCGTGATGTACGGCAGATTGATTTCCGTTTCCTGACGGCTCGAGAGCTCAATCTTGGCCTTTTCAGCGGCATCCTTCAGACGCTGCAGAGCCAAAACATCCTTCGAGAGATCCACGCCCGTATCACGGCGGAATTCAGTAATCAGATAGTCAACAACGCGCTGATCGAAGTCTTCGCCGCCGAGGAACGTATCACCGTTCGTGGAAAGCACTTCAAACTGCTTGTCACCGTCAACGTTGGCAATGTCAATGATCGAAATATCGAACGTGCCGCCGCCCAAGTCGTACACGGCGATCGTGCGGTCAGACGTGCCGCCCTTGTCCATACCAAAGGCCAATGCTGCGGCGGTCGGCTCATTGATGATGCGCTTCACATCCAGACCGGCAATACGTCCGGCATCCTTCGTTGCCTGACGCTGACTGTCGTTGAAGTAAGCCGGCACCGTAATAACGGCCTCCGTCACGGGTTCGCCAAGATAATCCTCAGCGGTCTTCTTCATCTTGCGAAGCACTTCAGCGGAAACCTGCTGCGGCGCAAGCTTCTTGCCGCCCACTTCAACCCACGCGTCACCGTTATCGGCGCGAACGATGCTGAACGGAGCAAGCTGAAGATCCTTCTGAACTTCGGCATCGTCAAAGCGACGACCGATCAAACGCTTCACGGCGAAGAGCGTGTTCTTCGGATTGGTGACGGCCTGGCGTTTGGCGGGAGCACCCACCAGAATTTCACCATTGTCAAGATAGGCGACAATCGACGGCGTCGTACGGGCGCCTTCGCTGTTTTCCATCACCTTGACGTGATCGCCTTCCATGACGGCGACAGCGGAATTCGTCGTGCCAAGGTCAATACCGATGATCTTTGCCATGTTTCGTAGTTCCTTAATGTTGCTGTCCGCCTTCCGGCGCTCTTCAAAGCTGATCGCTTGCAAGCGCTGAAAGCACGGGTTTTATGAAATCTGTTCTGGGAGATCCTGAAGCTTCTCTGCGAAGCTCTCTGATCTCCGTTCCTCTTTAATCCCTATATGGGGACACCCCATTTTTTTTCAAGGGCACGTCTGTAAAAAAACTTGTTTGCTGTTGAGCGGAAAAAAATCCCGGAGGATCCTTCGATCCGCCGGGACTTGTCTGATATCTGAAAGAGCAGTGTCTCAGCCCTGAGCAACACTCACCATTGCCGGACGCAGTACTCGGCCGGCAATGTTCCAGCCGCGCTGAAAGACCTGCACCACCATGCCGGGCTTGACGCCTTCAGGCGCAGGCACCATCGTGATAGCCATATGGAAGTGCGGATCAAATGCCTCACCCTTCGGATCAATCGGCTTCATATCGGACACGTCAAGTGCGTGAATGAGCTGACGATAAGTCGCTTCCATTCCTTCACGGGCGGCGCTGTCCTTGTCGGCAGCCGTGGCTTCAAGAGCTTTCTCGAGACTATCCACTACCGGAAGCAGGTTCTCCGCGAACTTTTCGATCGCGAATTTACGCGTCTTCACGAGCTCTTCGGACGAACGACGACGGGCGTTCTCAAGATCTGCCATCGCACGCACATAAAGATCGTAGTGCTCAATCACCTTCTGCTCAGCCGCCTTGAGCTGCGCTTTGAGCTCCTGAGGCGTAGGCTCCGCCGCTTCCTTCTTGGCAGCTTCAGCGGGCTTGTCGCTGCACCCGCAGCCGCCTTCAGCGGCAGCTGGCTTGGCACCGCAGCCGCACTGATGCTCATGATCGTGGTGATCGCCGCATTTTCCGCCGCAGCATTCGCTCTTCTGATTCTGTTCGTTCTGATCGGTCATTTTCTAATCCTGTTCGCTGCCGCCCTTCAGGCGGCAATCAACACTGCTGATGGCCTTTATATGGGGACGAGTTCTTTGAATTTCAAGCCGCAGCATTAAATCCACCCGGCGAGCTCTCGGCGAATGATCGTTTCATAGGCTGCCACAGCTTTGTCGCTGTCATTGAGCGCCGGAATGTAGTGGAACGCTCCGTCAGGATTCTCAAGCTGATAGGCGCACCGCAGTTCATCTCCGATTTCTTCAAGCGTTTCCAAACAATCTGCGGCAAATCCAGGACAAATAACATCCACCCGACTGCAGGTTTTTCCCAAACGCTGAACAGTAGGCAAGGTGTAAGGCGTCAGCCACTCTTCACGGCCAAAGCGGCTTTGAAAGGCAACCATCCATGAGCCCTCACGAAGCTCAAGACGCTCGGCCAATGCTGCCGCCGTTTCTTTGCACTGTCTCTCGTAAACGTCGCCTAATTCCGAACTTTTCTTAGGGATGCCGTGAAAACTCATGACCAGCATGCCGCCCACTTCATCATGCCGCCCAAACTGCTCCCATGACGCCTTTACCTGCGCAGCAAGTGCATCAATATAAGCGGGTTCCAGGTGATAGTCGCGCACCGTACGAAGCGACGGCTGGCTGCGCATTTTCAGCATGGTCGAGAGGACTTCGTCAACACAAGCCGCCGATGTCTGCGCGGCGTACTGAGCAAACATCGGCATCACAAGAACCCTTTCGCAAGACGCAGCAAGTGACTTGAAGACCTTCTTCACATTGGGGTTGCCGTAGCGCATTGCCCATTCGATCTTCACATCTGCACCCAGCGCCGCCTGCAGTTTTTCAGCAGTATTTCGTGTGTGGACAATCAAGGGCGAGCCGTCCTTTGTCCAAACACCCTTATATCGCTGCGCCGACTTGGCCGGACGTACGGTCAGAATGATGCCGTGCAAAATGGGCCACCACTTCCATTTAGGCAGTTCAATCACACGTTCATCGGAAAGAAACTCTGCTAGGTAGCGGCGAACAGAGGCGGCATCGGGGGTGTCTGGCGACCCAGTATTAATAAGCAGAACTCCAGCTTTGTACTGAGGTGAGAGCGGGTCAGGGAAATTCATGGTGAGAGATATCTCTATTAAGTAGCGGCCATATTTTCGTCGCCACTGCTTAAGCACGTCTTGCCGAGCGGTCTTTCGGATGCAAAAAACCTCCCGACAGAAATTCGGTCGGGAGGTCAAAAATCAATTTGCTTCAGCAATCAGATTGCAACCGCATCCGCTGCAGGCTCAGCACGGTGCTGCCGATAACGGATATACCAAAGCACTGCGCCGCCGAGGAGACTCATCCAGAACTTGCCGAGCACCTGTCCAAAAAGATAATCCAGCGAACCAAAGGCAAGCGACAGGAAAATCATGCTGTCAACCACCGAACCCACCAGACCGGACACAACCACTGCCGAGCTTGGATAGCGCCGACGCATCGGCGTATAAACAGCAAAATCAGCAAGTTCAGAAAAAAGAAAGGCCGCTGTGGAACCGAGCACCACAGCCGGATCTGCCAGCAGATAAGAGAGCAGCGCGCCGGCGGCAATGGCTGCCACCGCCCAGAGATTGCCCAAAATCGACTGCACCGCATCCCGCAAAACAAGCGCGAGACCCGCCACCATCACGGCCGAAGGCGACCAAACGCCGGGCCAAACCGGAATAAGACACGGGCCGTGCGGGTCGCAGACGAGCCCAACATTGGTCACCACCCAATTCCCGAGCGGAATGGTAAGGATGAAGAGAACGAGGCTGATGAGGCCAAGACGGCCGATGCGGCCCTGGGGAAAGTTGAGGTTGAGCGCCACTTTTTCACTCCTTCGCGGACGCCTGCCGACAGGAAAAGCCGGAGCGTCCTTCAATTGCAAAAGATCGGCGCCCGTCGCAGGCGGTTCAGCTGCCGGCACCGAAAAAGGTCATCACACGGCGCGGAAGGTACCATAGGTCTCCAGCGAATTTGGGGCCCTCCGGGAACCCCACGTGGCCGCCTTCCTCCGGGAATTCGCCCACTACGGACGAGCTCATCTCTGCGGCCGTGGGAAGAACCCAGGCAGGCAGAAACGGATCGTTCTTAGCATTGAGCAGGAGGAGCGGCACACGTACGCCGGGAAGATACTGCTTAGCCGAACACTTCTGCCAATATTCCATGGCTGAAGAGAAGCCGTGCACCGGCGCCGTATAGATGTCGTCGAAATCATACATAGTCCGGCACGCTTGTGCCTTTTTTAAATCAAAAAGATCTGGATATTGGCGGGCTTTGTCTTCTAATTTGCGCTTTAAGGTCTTAAGAAACATGTCCGCATAGAGCGTATTGACACCCTTGCTCATGCGTTCACTGCCCGCGACGAGATCAATCGGAGCACAAATGGACACTGCCCCTTCGACCAAGCCAATCGCCTCGCTGCCCAGATCGCCAAGGCACTTCGTGAGCTGATTGCCGCCAAGACTCACGCCGACGGCATAGAGCTTTGCATTGGGAAAGCGTGCTTTCACAGTATGAAGCACCCAGCTGTTATCGGCCGTATCACCCGCGAAATAAGCTCGCGGCTTTCTGTTCATAAGTCCGCCGCAGCTGCGGAAATGCGCCACCAGACCACGCCATCCGAGTTCAGCGCATTTGGCCATTAGCGCCTCCGCATAATGGCTGTCGCTGCCGCCCTCGAGACCGTGAAAGTGTACAAGCACCGGAGCATTCAAATCTGCGGGCTCCGGCGTAGACCAATCCCACGCAACGATATCGCCGTCAGGCGTTTCGACGATCTCCCGGCGATAAGCAATATGCGGACGTGCAGTGACACGGGCTGGAATGACGGTCTGCAGGTGACCTCCCGGACACCAAGACGGCGCTTGATATAAAGACTCGGATATCGGCATAGTTTGAAGAAAAAAGATCGACGTCGGGCTTCATGAAGTCCTATACGGGTTTACCCGACATTTTGAATAAATGAGGTATTTTAGTTCGACGCGGCTTTAATGCTTCATTTTGATCTGCTGCAGTCCATGCATTTTTATTTTTCAGGCTCTGCGGTGCCAAATACATGCCGCCAAAGATCAAGCACCGTGCTGCGTTCTTCCGCAACCAGCTCCGGCGGTACACGAGCCGGAACGCTTTCACCAGCATTGAGGCGAATTTCATGCTGGAGCGCCCGATAACGACGATAAGCACCTACGGCAGCCTGGGCAAGATTACCGTCAAGGAGACCCAGTCGGGCGCTCATTTCCAAAAGCAGAATATTGCCGAAGTTGTTGACCAGTTCCGGATGAGAAGCGCTCCATCCAAGCACCATGAACTGCACAATGAATTCAACGTCTACCATGCCGCCGCGACTGTGCTTCAGATCGAACTGCGTTGTTCGGTTGGGATGACCTTCCAGCATCTTCCGGCGCATCTCGAGCACTTCGGCTTTAAGCGGTTCGATTGCTCGCGGCATACGCAGAATCTCTGCACGCTCCTGCTCAAAACGCCTGCCGAGCTCCGGATCTCCGGCCACAAAGCGTGCTCGGGTAAGTGCCTGATGTTCCCACAGCCAAGCCCCATTGCCGTCCAAATTTCTCTGGTACCGCGAAAACATCTCAAACGAACACACGGCGAGCCCATTTTCACCATTCGGACGAAGCCGCAGATCAACGTCAAAGAGTTTCCCGGATGAGGTCTGTACGGTCAGCATGCTCATCATGCGTCGAACGAGTCGACTGTAAATCACGTCGGCATCAGGATTAGGGTCGTCATAGAGAAAGACAATATCCAGATCACTTTGATAGCCGAGCTCCTTTCCTCCAAGTTTGCCGTAACCAATGACAGCGAATTTCGGTGGCTCGTCAGGATGGTTGGGAAGACTCGCCCACGCAAGGTCAAGTACTTCGGCGATCACGGCATCGGCAAGCGCGGAGAGTTGATCGGCCAGCCGCTCAACCGCAAAGCGGCCGTCCAGATCAGCAACAAGCAAACGAAACACAGCGCCATGGTGAGCATCGCGCAGATAATTAATTTGACGCTCCTGATCACCCCCGGACGAAGTTAAGGCCTCATGAAGCGCATCCCGCCACTTCGACCAGTCCACCGGCGTGAAATCGTCCATTTCGGTACTGCGTGCGTCAACCAGCTCGTCCAACACAATGGGATGACGCACGACATAATCGGCGCTCCAGCGACTGGCAGCTAATACGCGTCCGACACGTGCGCAGGCACTTGGATATTGATATAGCAGCGCTGCATAGGTTGAGCGTCCTGCAATTGCTTCAAGAAGCTTCAGATAGCGGCTCAGTTCTTCAGCCTGACTAATGACTCGCGGCCCTGCACTCTCGATCCATTGCGGTGCTCGCTCCACCACATACTGAACCAATAACCGCAAGCGCGTGCGGGCTTCTTCAGAAAGCACCGCAGACCGACGTCCGGAAACCAATGCCAAAATGCGTCCGGCAAGCTCCTCCGAAGCATCGCCGTAACCGAAACCTCTGAGCTTTTCCTCAAGCAGCATTGGGGCCGAAGGTGCTCCTTCGGACCAGCCGAGCGGCCAAGCATCTTTGTCCTTCACCTCAGCTTTTTCAGCATTGACATGAAAAACGCCGTCGAACGTCGCCGCCACAAATTCACGCACTTTCTCCACTTCAGCCCACAGCTCCGCAGGGGCGGCGCCGAAGAGACCTGCAGCGCGTTCGAGTGTTTCGCCCGAGTGCGGAAGCCACTGCGTCTGCTGATCATCCACATATTGCAGCGCATGCTCAAGATCGCGCAGAAACACATAGTCCGTCTTTAATTTTTCACCGACATTAGGCTGAATTGCCCCTGCATGCACCAGAGCGTCAATCATCCTCAACGTGCTCTTTCCGCGCAGTTTCATATCACGACCGCCGCGAATCACCTGCAGCGTCTGCACGATGAATTCAATTTCACGAATACCGCCGCGGCCGAGTTTGACGTTGCAGCCTTCTCGGGCACGCAGCGCCTCGCGGCGATCAGTTTCAGCACGAACCATTTCGTGGAGCTTCGTGAGTGAACTAATCGCACTGAAGTCCAGATACTTGCGAAAAACAAACGGCGTTACCAATGACTGAATATCAGCCTTTTGAGCCTCAAACTGCTCAGGCGAGGCGAATACCGGTTCGCTCACGATCCGGCCCTTAAGCCAGGCAAAGCGCTCCCAATCACGCCCCTGCGTATAGAGGTACTCCTCGAGCATCTCGCTCGAGCAGACAATCGGTCCCGAATCCCCGTTTGGACGCAGCCGCATGTCAACGCGGAATACGAACCCTGGTCCTTCAACATCATTGAGTGCAGGAATAATCCGGCGCGCCAAACGGGCATAAAACTCTGACACTGCGAGCGTACGGCGGGCATTGGGGTATTCCGGCGTTGCGCGCGTCTCCCCGTCTTCACTGTAGAGAAAAATAAGATCAATGTCCGAAGAGACATTCAGTTCGCACCCGCCCAACTTTCCCATGCCTACGACAAGAAGATCTTGCGGCGCTCCGGATTCGCCAAACGGCACGCCATGACGTTCTGCGAGCTCTCGAGCACAAACCCGCACAACCGCACGCACGCTTTCTTCAGCGAGTGCTGTCATCGTATCGACAACTTCGTCATAACCGCAGCACCCTGTTGAATTGCGAGCGATGAGGCTCACCATGAGCTCTCGCCTGAGCTGCCGCAGCGCATAAGCGAGCTGCGTACTGTCCGTGACGCCGCGTACCCGCTCAACGATGCGGCCGCGCGTCCAGGGCGCAGCTGCCAAATCTTGGAGACGATGCAGACGCTCGTCATCAGTTCCCGCCGGCAGCATTGCCTTAAGCGAGCGATCAACAAAACTCGACAATTTAGGCACATCCTGAAGATGAATTTTGCTGAGCACGAGAGAGTCGAACGTCATGATGAAGCGTGGCTGAATGCAAATATCAAAAAACAACACTGCCAACAGTGGCCAGAAAAAAGAATACCGCTCGAAACATATATGTGAGCGCTCAATGCGTTGTATTCAATGGCGGCAGATACAAACCAAGGAATTTGTCTCAGTCTTCATGAGTAATAATTCCTATAGTTCGTACTCCCGACAATCCAACTACCAATGCTTTCCGAAGACGAAAAAGGCTCACTCAGGACCCTCCTGCGCGAACGTGTGCTCGCAGCACTCGGCTGGCTGCTCCTTGTCGTCTTTTTTATCGCATCAATTTTCATATTGACCGCCCGCTGGTTCGTTACCACCCAGCTTTCCAGTCATTCCGACGAAATCGCCGCTTTTATTGCGCAAACAACCGGCATCGACATCACTGCAGAGCGAATGGACGTCGGCTTCACTGTCATTCATCCAGTGATATCGCTCCACAACGTTAAGCTGTCCCGCCGCGGAGGTCCCGTTTCACTGAGTCTTCCTTCCGTTCAAGCCGAACTTTCCTGGAGTTCACTCTGGCATCTTGAACCGCGCTTCTCAACGCTGATCATCTCTCACCCAACTCTTGATATCCGCAAAGTCGACGAAAATCATTGGGATGTAGCTGGATTTGCCATTAATACCGACCTCTCTGCGGCTTCTGCCGAAGCCGAAGCCGGACAGCGCTTTTCGCGTTGGCTGTTCGGGCAGGGACGACTAATGATTGAAGACGGTACCTTCCGCTATCACGACGAATCATCATCGACGAACGGCCCGGTGACACTCGAGCGCGTAACCGCTGTATTTCGCCAAGAACTCTTCGATTACCGGACTGCCGTTTCAGGAATTCTCATGGAAGGGAGTACGCCTCGGTCATTTGATCTTCGCGCCCGCATCCGCAAAAACATATTTGCTTTGCCTGACAACCCGCTCACCTGGTCGGGAGAGCTTTACGGAGATCTGGACAGAATCCGCGCCTCTGAACTGCTCAAAAATCTCGGTCTCAAGGGGCCGCTCTACTCCGGCATTGGCTCGACCCGTTTCTGGGCATCTTTTGAGCAAGGCCGCGTCACATCCATTACTGCGGATCTCGCGCTGGCAGACGTTCGTGCACAACTTGCTCCCAAACTCGCCGAACTGCGCCTTCCCCGGCTGACGGGACGGCTTCATTATGCTGACGACGGCAGTCAAACCCAGTTTTCGGCCAAGGACTTCACTTTCACCACAATCAATGACGCACGATTCGGTCCCTCGGACATTGAAGCGCAATGCGACCATGACGCCTCCGGCACCGTTATCGGATGCAGCTTTAAAGCCTCCGAATTGTCGCTCTCAAACATTGCCAAAATTGGTACATCCTTACCGCTCCCGGCTGCCGCACTCAAACTGCTGAGAGATCGGCCTTTTTCCGGCACGCTTCGACAACTTAACGCCTCTTTCAACGGCGACTACGCCGATCTGGGTGCCTGGACGTTTTCAAGCTTTTTTACTGGTCTGTCGCTGCCCCCCGCAAATGACGGCATGCCTGGCGTTCGCAACATTTCAGGCGAAATCTCAACATCGAACCCTGGAGAATTCGAAGTCGACCTCGACACACACTACGCCACGCTCTATTTCCCGGGCATCTTCCGGCATCCGCAAATGAATTTCTCATCCATCACCGGACGCGTGTCAGCCGCACTGCATTCGACACCGAAATTCACATTCACGGACATTACTGCCATAGCAGATGACGGCACTGTCCGAGGCTCTGGCACATGGGAAAGTACCGGAGGCGCAGGCACTATCAACATTTCCGGGACAGCTGAAGGTGTTAATGGTGCAGCAGTCCACAAATATCTCCCCATCGTCGTGGGCGACCCTGCACTCGATTATGTTGAAGCAGCAGTGCTGGCTGGCCGAGTCTCCAATGGGCGGTGGGAAGTTCGCGGAAAGCTCGATGACTTTCCCTGGGACGGTGCCGCCCCGCAGGAAGGGCACTTTCTCATTGAAGGCGACGTCACCGACGGCCGAATGGACTTTATGCCCTCACGCCGAGCCGTCACTCGCTCGGGACGTACGCAATGGGCTCAAGGCGAACATTGGCCGTTGCTTACCAACATCGTCGGCCGCATGCAGTTTGAAGGAAACCGCATGACGATCACAGGGAACTCAGCCAGCAGCGGCGGGCTGAAAGCTCGAGACGTCGTGGTGGAAATTCCTTCATTTGCCGCAGATCCCGTCATGCTCACCGTCAAAGGTACAGCTGAAGGAGATCTGAAAGACGCACTCGCCTATCTCTCGACAACGCCTTTTCTCAAAGAAATATACGGCGAGAGCTTTGATCAATCCAAAGGATCGGGCTCAGTCCAAACGATTTTGGACCTCGCGCTGCCGCTGACCGGCAATATCGCCCCCAAGTGGTCGGTAACGAGCACGATATCCAATGGTCGTTTCCAATATCTGCCGATACTGCCTGAAATAACGCAGCTTTCCGGAACGCTTCTCACCGCAGACTCGGGCGTTTTAACCCCCAAGCCATTCGTTGGCAAAACAAGTGCTGGTCCCATCACTATTTCTGCGACGCCTAATAAGAATGAGGCGCAGCTCAAAATCGTCGGCACCGTCAGCGGTACAGACATTGAGCGGCTAATGACCGGCACAGCTGTAGTGCCGATCGTCAAACATCTCTCCGGCTCGGCCCCTTACTCGGCTGACACCCGAATTTCCTTTGCCGACGGTGCTGTGCGCATTACCGGTGAAACACCTGCCGTCGACATCCTCTCCCCGCTCCCAGCTCCCTTGGAAAAACCTGCCGGACGAACCGCAAACACTCGATTCACATTTTTTACCAAAGGCGGCGAAACCAATTTAGAAGTCAACGCCGACAAACTTGTATCCCTGGACCTCCACTGGCAAGGAGACGCCCTTGCTCGCGGCTGGATCGGCATTGGTCTTCCCATGAGAAAGATTGACTCCGGTATTGAGGTCGGTGTCAAGGCGGCCAAACTCGACGCAGCCGATTGGCTTGGCATTTGGAATGAGATTGAAGACCTCGTCAGCACTTCGCAGTCCAACTCTTCTGCAAAGACTGGTGCCAAACCCAGCAGTCTTGCGGCTGCTGCCTTGAACCGTCTTACCAAAATTGAAGTTGATATCGACGATATTTCTTGGAAAGAATCTCAGCTTGGAGGGCTCGTCGCCACACTTCGACAGGTCCCAGGCATCTGGCATCTGCGCGCCAACGGCGGGGTTGCTGCCGGACAGATCGAATATCAACCCAAAGCCGAGAACGGCCGAGGCTTTCTTTCCGTAAAACTCAACCGACTCAACCTTCCGGAGCTGCCCGCCGCGGAAGATAAACCGCAGAACGCTTCAGATCCCGTTCCACCTCAGGCCCCAGAGCCCTCAACGCTGCGGGTATCAGATCTGCCCGACATTTCTCTCGTGATTGACGAGCTCTCTTGGGGCAAACGCCGCATCGGCAAGATGGAACTTACCGCTGCGGCGGATGATCCCCTCACATGGCGCATCCAGAACCTCACTATCCGCAACCCCGGCGCCACTATTTCGGCCCAAGGCGCCTGGAGTACGACGGCGCTCGACCCAGTCGGCCGTACATCTGCCGCCTTTAAAGCCAATGTCATTAATGCCGGAACGCTGCTCACCAGTTTAGATGTGAAGGATGCTGTGCATGACGCGCCTGGCAATGCCGACTTTCAGCTTTCTTGGGCAGGGCACCCGGGCGCCTTCAATACGCCGACGCTTTCGGGCAGATTCCACGCATCTGCCGGCGCCGGCCAGCTTCTTCAGGTTGAACCCGGTGCGGGACGCCTTCTGAGCCTCATGAGCATGCAGCACCTGCTGCAGCGCCTTACGCTTGACTTCCGCGATGTGCTCAGCAAAGGCTTTCGGTTTGACTCCTTCCGCAGCGAGGGAACGATCAACAACGGAGTGCTTCACCTCACTAAATCCACTGTCGCCGGCAGCGCAGCTACTGTAGTCATTCAAGGAGATGCAAACTTTGTCACCAACCTGCTTGACATCAAGGCGCTCGTGCTGCCAAGCCTTAACGGTGAAGCAGCCTCCCTTGCCGTAGCCATCGCCAACCCAGCCATCGGCATCGGTTCCCTGATTGCCCAATGGATGTTTAAAGATCAAATTTCCAGCATTCTTTCAACCGAATACAGCATTGCCGGGCCCATTGATGATCCGATCGTAAAGAAGGTCGAATCCTTTGGTACCCGCGTTGAGCGTCTGGAGGACCGCGCCAAAGACGCCGTTAAAGGAACGGTACGCAAGCAAACGCACGAGAATCCGTGAGAAACCTTTGCCTCGATTCGTTTGACGCGGGATAATTTCTTTTTACGTTTCAATCACCCGCATACAGCGATTTTTCCCGTGTTCAGCTCCTTTAAACTGATGACGCCCATTGTGTGGCTTACGCGACTTCTTGTCGGCGCCTACCCACACTGGCAGGGTTGCGCGCCGTCGCCGCGCCAGCGCATCTACTTTGCCAACCATACGAGCCATCTTGACACTATTGTGATCTGGGCATCGTTGCCTCCGGAACTGCGTCGACACGTTCATCCGGTTGCGGCAAAAGACTATTGGAGCCGAGGCGCCCTTCGCCGCCGCATTGCCATCAACGAACTCCGATGCGTTCTTATTGACCGCCGTCGAGCAGATCATGCTAATCCGCTCGATCCGTTGCGCGACATGCTCCGTACCGGCGACTCGCTCATCATTTTTCCCGAAGGCACTCGTCGCCCGCAGGCCGAGCCGAGTCCTTTCAAATCCGGCATCTGGCACTTGATGACGGAATTCCCGCATGTGGAATTTATTCCGGTTTATATCGAGAACCTCCACCGCGCTATGCCCAAGGGCGTTCTGATTCCGGTGCCTACTGTCTGTTCCGTTCGCTTCGGCGCCCCTATTCCTCATACGCCGCAGGATTCCAAGGAAGACTTCCTGAATCGCTGCCGCAATGCTGTTATTGATTTGTCGAAAGCATGAGACTCGGATTCACAATTCAAGAGGCCTACGCCTTCCTTTTCTTCGCGATGGTGATCCTCGCTGCCGCAGGTTCAATTTACGTTTCCTGGTCACTCGGGCGTGAAATGACGCCCGAGCGCCATCATCGGCTCACCGCAGTTCGTTCACGACTGCGCATGGCTTGGTGGCTGATCGCCGTTTTCACGATCGCCTTTTTGCTTGGCATGCCGGCGCTGCTCATCTTCTTTGCGTTTTTGAGCTTTTTTCTCCTCAGAGAGTTCATCGCCATCACGCCCACCAAGCCTTCAGACCACTACGCACTTGTCATCGCCTTCTATGTGGCGATTCCGATTCAGTATGTCGCCGTGGGATTTGACCTCCCTGAGCTCTATACACTCTTTATTCCGGTTTATCTCTTCCTGGCGCTGCCCGTCATCATGGCACTCTCTCAGGATACGGACCGGTATTTGGAACGCGTTGCCAAAGTTCAGTGGGGCATCATGCTTTGCGTCTTCTGCCTCTCACATGCTCCAGCTATCGCGACGCTAGATCTCACCCGCTACAGCTCCAGCGGTCCGCTTCTGATGCTCTTTTTCCTGCTTGTCATCTTCGTATCGGACCTCTGTTCAGCCATTGCAAGCCTGCTTCTCGGCGGACGCACACTCAAAACGAATATCAACCGCACTGTGCTCGGCGTTCTTTTCGGCGGTCTTGGCGGCATTCTGGCCGGCACCTGTATGTATTGGATTACTCCATTTCGTCTCTGGCAGGCTGTATTGATGGCATTTGCCACGGTGTTGGCAGGCGCTCTTGGCGACCTCGTCTTCAACAGCGTGCGACGCAGCATGGGCGGAGAGCGGCTTGCCGACGAAAGCGATCTCTATATGACACGCGGACTGCTTGCCCGCCTAGCCCCCATCACGTTTGCTGCACCAGTCTTCTATCATCTGACAACAATCTTCTTTATTACGTATAAAGACGTCTTCTAAGGTGCCTTAAAAAAAACAGTAAAAACCCGCTATCGGCATTTCCGAGAGCGGGTTTTATATATTGACCAAATTCAGGGAGTCGGACTCCCCGAGAATCAGCGGCGGCGCTGACCAGCGGCCTGCACGGGCGGGCGGCCTTCAATGTGGCGGAAGGTAATGCGGCCCTTGCTGAGATCGTACGGAGAGAGTTCAAGCGAAACGCGATCGCCGGCGAGAATGCGAATATGGTGCTTGCGCATCTTGCCGTTTGTATAAGCGATCAGTTCATGACCGTTATCGAGTTTCACTTTATAGCGGGCATCCGGAAGTACTTCCAGAACCTGGCCCGACATCTCAATGAGATCTTCCTTTGCCATATATTTCCATCGTTTGGTGAACAATCCGCTGTCGTCGGCCATTCAGCTGTTTGACGCAACGGCATGTTTGAAGCGGCGCATTGTATCACCAGTCTCCGGCGCAATCATGGTCTTAGGCCAATCAAAATCTGTTTTAAGTGGTGGAAGTACGTGTTCTTCCTTAAGCCATGAGCAATCCACCCTTAGTACTATTTCAACTGTCCGCAGATTTCATTACCCCGCGGAACCTCAATTTAAAAGCTAGCGGCGACTTGGGAAGCGCGCCCCAGAGCTTCTTCTCAGCGTCCGCAGGAGACATTCATGAAGTCCGTTCTTGTCCTTTACTACAGCCATGGCGGCCATACCGCCCGCATTGCCCGCCGCATTTGGGAAACGATCATCGCTGAAGGTCATAAGGCCGATCTGATGGGCATCGTCGAAGCTGACCGTGAAGGCGTTGATTGGAATAAATACGACACCGTAATCATCGGCTGCGCTGTCATCTACGGCAAGATGAATCGCGAACTCGTCGCCTTCGTTAATCGCTTTAAGGCCGTGCTTGATGCCAAGGCCACGAGCTTCTTCTCGGTGTCGCTCATCGCCCGTGCAGAGGCGAAGTGCACCCCGGAAGGCAACCTCTACACGCGCAAGTTCCTCGAAAACAACCCCTGGAAGCCAAAGGACGCACACTGCTTTGCCGGTAAGGTCGACTACCCGAACTGGGGCTGGCTCGATACCAAGGCCATTCAGATGATCATGAAGATGACAAAGGGACCGACGGAACCCACAGCCATCATTGACTACACCAATTGGGACGACGTTCCCGAATATGCCCGCCACTGCCTGACGCTCCAAGCCTAAAGCACTATGCGAGCATCGGCGGCATCTGTTAACTTCCTGCAGCAGACGCTTCCGACATCAGAAAGCCGACTCAAAGCACGGGTTATCCCGCACACTTTGGTCGGCTTTTAGCGTTTAAGCGCTCGTTTTTCATGAGTTTTGTCCGCTAAACTCATTAGTTCCCACGATTTTTAGCCGGATTCATCATGTCTGAATTTCCTTGGTTTGCGTCCTATCCTCAGGGTGTGCCGCACGAGATTGATCCTGACGTTTATCCGAACCTCTGCGCCGTGCTTGACGAGTCGGCAAAGAAGTTCCCCAATCGTGTCGGGTACACCAACTTGGGCGCCGACGCAACCTATGCGCAGATGAAGGGCTATGCCGAATCTTTCGCTGCATATCTTCAGTCGCTCCCTGACATGAAACCCGGCGACCGCGTAGCGTTGATGATGCCTAACTTGCTGCAGTACGTTGCTGCCGTGTTCGGGATTCTCAAGGCCGGAATGGTGGTGGTGAACATCAATCCGCTCTATACGCCGCGCGAAGTCAACCATACGCTGAAAGACTCCGGCGCCAAAGCCATCGTCGTCATTGAAAATTTTGCGCGCACGGTGCAAAAAGCACTAGACGGCGCACCATGCAGCCATTTCATCACGACCGGTGCAGGCGACATGCTTCCTTTCCCCAAGGGCTGGCTCGTCAATTTCATCATCCGCCGAGTTAAAAAGATGGTGCCGGAATATTCGCTCCCCAACCCAGTGATGTGGACGGATGCACTCAAAATTGGCCGCCGACTCGGCTTCAAGCCGGTTGAAGTGACGAATGACCAGCTTGCATTTCTCCAATACACCGGCGGCACCACCGGCATTGCCAAAGGGGCAGAGCTCACTCACCGCAATGTCGCAGCCAACATTCTTCAGGTTAGTGCTTGGATTTCCAGCACTTTTAAAGAAAACGAAGAGGTTGTACTGACCGCACTGCCGCTCTATCACATCTTCTCACTTACAGCGACACTGGTGTTTACAAAATGGGCTGCGACGATGGTGCTTATCACCAACCCGCGAGACATCAATAAGCTTGTCGGAGAATGCATCAAACAGAACGTCTCCGTCATCATCGGCGTCAATACACTCTTTGCCGCCATGCTTCGCTCGCCCGCCTTCACGCCGCACGCTCTCAAGAACTTGAAGTTCACCTGCGGCGGCGGCGCTCAGGTTCAGCGCGTAGTGGCTGAAGATTGGCTTGCCCGCACAGGCGTCCCGATTCTGGAAGCTTACGGTCTCACCGAGTGCAGTCCCGCCGTCTGCGGCAACATTCCGGGCGCTCCATGGGATGGCTCGGTGGGCGTACCAATTTCATCCACTGAAGTCTCTATCCGTGGCGACGGATTCCGTGATCTGGGTGTCTGCCCTGAAGGAGCAGATCCGGCCGAATACACGGGTGAAATTTGCGTGCGCGGCCCGCAAGTTATGCGCGGCTACTGGAAAAAGCCTGAAGAAACCGCTGCTGTGATGCGTGACGGATGGCTGCGTACGGGCGATGTTGGCCATATGGATGCCAAAGGCGTAATTTCCATTACCGACCGCAAGAAGGACATGATCCTGGTATCTGGGTTCAACGTTTATCCGAACGAAGTTGAAAACGTTATCGCCTCGATGCCCGGCGTCCTTGAGGTTGGTGTCGTAGGCGTTTCTTCTCCCAAATCGGGAGAAAGCGTTAAAGCCGTTATCGTCAAGAAGGACCCCGCACTCACAGCCGACGATGTAAAGAATTACTGCCGCTCACAGCTCACTCGATATAAAGTCCCGCATCAAATCGTTTTCGTGGATGCACTTCCGAAAACCGCTGTCGGCAAGATTTTGCGCCGCGAGCTTAAAGATCTCTAACCCACGAATTTGTCTTCCAATAGAGAAAGGCCGCTATAAGCGGCCTTTCTCTTGTTAAGCAATGCTCACAAAAGAGCTATTTCATGAGTTCCGAATCGGCAGCACTGGCTTTTCACCAAGCGCCCCGACTAGAGCTGCAGAAGCAAGGAAGACAAGCTGCGGCCCCAGATGCGTGTCAACCATTTCAAAGTACTCGGTCAGAGAATGTGCATGCATGCCGCGGCCGCCAGAACAAAGGCATGTCGAGGGAATGTTGAGACTCATCGGCGCATTGGCATCAGTTGACGAGCAGATGTACTTCGTAAGCTCAATACCCAGACATTTCTGCGCGGCGCGCGAAACTTGCAGCACGGGACAATCATCCGGACGCATACCGGCCGGCCGATTGCCGATCTGAGTGCGGGTGAGCTTCAGCTTAAGCGCCTCGTCGACCACATTCCAACAGCGGTTTTCTTCATCCACGGCTTCGTCGAAAGCTTTAAGCACAGCCGCCTCAAGCTGCAGAAGCGCTTCATTGTTGACGGAGCGCATGTCAACCTCCACCTCGCAGTGTGCCGCAATCGAGTTAACGGTTGTGCCGCCCTTGATTGTGCCGATTGTGAAAGTGGTTTTTGGATCCTCTGGAACTTTGAAGTCGGCAATTTTTGCCCCTGCACGGCAAATGGCATGGATGGCTGACGGCACATGCCCAAAGTCAGCATAGGAATGTCCGCCCGTGCCATCAACACAGATGCGCCAACGATGCGAACCCGTCGCCCCCTTCAAAATACGGCCGACATCAGTGGAATCGATAGCAATAAAGCCATCAATATGCCGTGACCCGTCAAAAAGCGCCTTGGATCCGCGAATGTCACCGTTGCCTTCTTCACCAACAGTGCCGACGAAAAGCAGGTCACCCTCGGTTTCAATATGGTTGTCCTCATACATACGAAGGATCTGCAGCAATGCGCGCAGTCCAGAACAATTGTCGCCAATGCCTGGGGCATGATAAATGCGGCCTTCCTGACGAACTTTGACGTCAGTTCCTGCAGGGAAAACTGAGTCCATATGAGCGCCAAGCGCGAGCACCGGCCCATTGCCGCGGCCTGGTCGACGGCCAACAACGTTGCCAATCGGATCTATCACAACATCTTTCAAACCGTAAGTGCGCATCAATTCAGCCACACGCTTGGCACGGTTTTCTTCGTGAAAAGTAGGCGCTTCGATTTCACAGAGCTCAATTTGCTCGCGCATTGCACGATCAACGTCGCGCTCGGCTTCAGCAAAAGCGGCCCGAACCTCAGGTTTGGCTGCCAACTTTTCAACAGCGCTCAGAACTTCAGAATTAAGCGGCGGAATGCCTGCCATGGTCTTCTCCTTTTTTACTGTTCCGGCAGGAGTCTGCACACCGGCCGGCAGACTAATAACGCTATTTGGTTTCGGCCGAAATGCGTACGGCAGTGCCGTTGCATTCAACCATTTCACCGCCGCGAAGCTTACGTCCGCGGCGCGTTTCCACCTCGCCGTTGACTTTCACTTCACCGCCCTGAATGCGAACTTTGGCCTCTCCTCCTGTGCCGGCTAAGCCGGCAGCTTTCATGAGAGCGTCAAGTGTGATGTATTCGCCCTTAAGAGCGAATTGAACCTCTTGTTTCATTTGTAATTTCTTTCGTGTTAACAGCGTTATGCTGACTTGTAATTATCGCAAATCAGTGCTCCTAGGATCCCAACACTCATAAATCGTGACAGAATGCATGCTCCAAATTAACCCTTAGTTCGCCTGCGGTGGTTCTCTACCCCTTTATTTATCGGATCACCGCCCGCGCGTACGTGAAATGCTTTCCTCCATTGCGATCATCCTCGGCTATCAGGTCGTGGGTGAGCTCATCAGCAGACTTTCTGGTCTTCCTGTGCCTGGCCCTGTGATCGGCATGGTTCTCATGCTGTTGTCTTTCCTGGTGAAAGACAACTTAATCAATAGAGTCCGACCCTCGGCCGGTGTGCTCCTTGCGAATCTGTCGCTTCTTTTTGTGCCGGCGGGCGTAGGCATCATGCGCCACGGACAACGCTTTCTCAATGAAGGCGTAGCAATCATGATTGCGCTTGTCGTCTCCACCGTCATCGCAATGATTGTCACGGCCTACGTGATCATTCTGATGCAGAAATGGCTCAAGCTTTCAGACGAAGATTGACATGATGGATCTCTTTCTTGACGCTTTTGCGCACCTTGAAAAGAACCCGGCCTTCTGGCTCTGCCTGACGCTCTCCTTTTATGTTTTGGGTCAGGTGATTTTCAAGGCGGCCAAATTCAACCCGTTCCTTTCACCGATCATCATTTCGGTGGTCTGCCTTATCTCCTTCCTAGTGGCAACGGGCGTGCCGTATGAAACCTATTTCTCTGGCGCGAATTTCATTCATTTCCTGCTTGGCCCGGCCACTGTGGCGCTGGCGGTGCCGATTTATGAACAACGCTCAAAACTTGCCCGTCTGTGGCTGCCGCTGCTGACTGGGCTGCTCGCAGGGTGTACCGCCGCAATGGTCAGTGTCATCCTGATCGGCGGTGCACTCGGCATTTCTTCAGAGACGCTGATGTCTCTCGTCCCGAAATCTGTCACGACGCCGATTGCTATGGGCATTTCCGAATCACTCGGCGGCCTTCCGGATCTTACCGCTGCTCTCGTAGTGCTCACGGGTATGACCGGCTCCATCATCGGTCGTCCGCTCTTCAAACTGCTGCGCATCAAATCTGAACCCGTTTGCGGATGTGCATTGGGGCTCTCCGCTCACGGCATGGGCACGGGCGCCGCATTCCAGATCAGCAACCGCGCCGGTGCCTTTGGCGGTCTGGCCATGGGCGTCTCCGGCATCATCAGTGCGTTCCTGGCTCCGCTGCTGGCTTTCACTGTCATGCAGCTCCTCGGCCGCTAACGGTACCGCCACCCTGCAAAAAGCCGCTGCGCGTATAGCGCCTGCGGCTTTTTTTGCTTGCATGAAATGCATTGAATCAGCCGATAAACCGTGCGAGCGTCAGCACCATATCCTCTGCTGAATGCGCTGCACTGCGGCCAACCGACTGGCCAAAATAAACGGCTTCCAAATCATTGCGCCCTAGTTCTACAGCTTTTTGCTGTAGAGCAGACATCATTGCTGTCGCCGCTGGCCATGGGGGCATGTGCGGAGCGTAATCCGTCAGCGCATCTAAAAGCGGCGAACGGAGCGCCTGGGTCAACCTTCCAGAATAAAGTCTCGTACGAACAAGATGCTGTGGGGCAGCCCACAGTGCAGCGCTTCTGCCGTAAGCGCTCGTGCGAGCCTCAGCCGTTGTCAGAAATGCAGTTCCGGCCATCACGGCGCTTGCCCCCATAAGCACCGCTCCCAGTGCCTGCTCTGCCGAGCAGAGCCCGCCGGCAGCGATCACCGGCAGTTTGGTAGCCGCCGCAGCCGCTGGAATCAGCGAGCTGAGGCCAACCTCAGTGTCATCGGCATCTTCAAAGCTGCTTCTCGGCCCGGCAGCTTCACTACCTTGCACTACGATGGCGTCACAATGTGCGGCACGAAGCACCTTAGCCTCATGCAGCGTTGTGGCAGTTGCGATATTGAAAATGCGGGCATCCCGCAGCGCATCCGCCTCCGGTTCCCGGAGGCCGCCAAACGTTGCCACGACAGCCGCGGGATTGAGTTCAAGAACCCGCTCAAAAACTGCTTCAAAATGTGCGCGGCGCCGCTCTCCCGAAAAATCGTAGATTTCGGCACCTTTTGCACTTGCAGGGTTAGGAAGACCGAGCGACTCAAAAAGCGGTGCTAAACCCTCTGCAAGCATTTTGGCTGCATCAAGCTCCTGCGAATTCAAAGGTTTAGCAGGCAATTCCAAATGAATAGCAAAAGGCTTGTTGGTTCGAGCACGTATGGCTGCAACGGTCTTACTCAGTTCGTCCGGCGTTCGTCGGGCTGCTGAAAGAACGCCCAAACCACCCGCCTCGCTCACGGCGGCGACAAGTTCGACTCCCGCCTCAACAGGCATCGGTGCATTCAAAACAGGATGCTCTATGCCGAGCAGTGCCGCAAAATCGCGTGCTCGCTTCTGGCCGGCCGCAAGTACTTCTTGAGCAACATTCACTTCAGTCATTTTTCCATTCTTCCAAACCCGGGAGCACATGCGCCTTTCGCTAAAATTCTGCCCAACATCAGTGTTGAACTTTTTGAATGCCCGCATTCTAAGCGGGACTACCGAGCAAATGTCCAAAGGAAAAGTAGTGGTCGGCCTCTCCGGAGGCGTTGATTCATCCGTCAGCGCCTGGCTCCTCAAAGAGCAGGGTTATGAAGTGATCGGCCTTTTCATGAAAAATTGGGAGGACGATGACGACTCAGAGTACTGCTCTTCGCGTCAGGACTTTATTGATGCGACAAGCGTCGCGGATGTGGTGGGAATCGATATCGAAGCAGTCAACTTCGCCAAGGAATACAAGGACCGCGTTTTCTCAAATTTTCTCGAAGAATATTCTGCCGGCCGGACACCCAATCCAGACATTCTCTGCAACTCTGAAATCAAATTCCGTGCCTTCCTTGATCATGCCATGCGCATGGGGGCAGATTGGATTGCCACCGGACACTATGCCCGCGTACAGCGGCCCGAAGGCGTTGACGGTCCGACGAAGCTCCTCCGCGGCATTGATCCTGGCAAAGACCAGAGCTATTTTCTTCATCGCCTCAGTCAGGAACAGATTGCCCGCGTGCTCTTCCCTGTTGGCAATATGTTTAAAACAGATGTGCGGCGAATTGCTGAAAAAATCGGCCTGCCTAACGCCAAGAAAAAAGATTCCACTGGCATCTGTTTTATCGGCGAACGACCGTTCCGTGAATTTTTAAACCGCTATCTTCCCACTCAGCCCGGCCCCATCCGCACGCCTGACGGCAAAGTCGTCGGAGAACATGTTGGCCTGGCCTTTTATACCTTAGGGCAACGAAAGGGCATTGGCGTCGGCGGCCAGCATGATTCAACCGGCGAACCTTGGTTTGTGGCAAAAAAAGATTTGAAGACCAATACGCTCTGGATCTGTCAGGGTCATGATCATCCCTGGTTGCTCTCGCATGAATTGATTTGCGTTCGCCCAAGCTGGATCAGCGGACGTGCGCCTGAACCGAATACTCCGGTAACCGTGCGTACGCGCTACCGACAGCCTGACGAACCTACCCGACTCGCCGCAGTTGGACCGCAAGCCTTCACCCTTGACTGCACTGAGTCTCCTCAATGGGCTGCCACCCCTGGTCAGAGTGCCGTCCTTTATCAAGGCGACGTATGTTTGGGCGGCGGATTTATTGATGTCGTTGAACGCTGACCTTCTGTGACGTAAATCAAACAGGCGGCATTCCGATGAATGCCGCCCGTTTTGTATGCGTTCCCTTGTAGGGCCTAAAACACTTTAAGCCTCATTATCTGAGGATTCGGCGCTGCCGCGATCAACGCGGTGAAGCTTGAGATTGGCTTCATGTTCGGCACGTTTCTTCTTAGCAATAAAGTGCCCGATGATGATGACCAAAAGCGCTCCAACAACACAGGCAGGATAGTGCGCCGTGAAGCTGAATTCCGGCCAATGCGTAGCAACATAGCCGTCCGAAACCATCATGCCGCCGGCAATCCAGCCTAAAAGACCGCCGCCAAAATAAATGATGATGGGGAAGCGATCGAGAAGCTTCAGAATAATCTGGCTGCCGAAAACGATGAATGGTACGGACACAACCAAGCCAAAGATAATGAGCAGTGTTTGATGAGCTTCATGCGCCTGCTGAGCAGCACCGGCAATGGCAATCACATTGTCAAACGACATGACAAAGTCCGCCACGATGATTGTTTTGATAGCTCCCAGCAGTTTTGAACTGCCTTCGATCTTCTCGTGAGAATCAAACTCAGGGATCAAAAGCTTCACACCGATCCAAAGGAGCAGAAGGCCGCCGGCTGCTTTAAGAAATGGCAGATCAAGAAGCATTACCGCGAAAGTGATGAGCACAACCCGAAGTGCGATGGCCCCCGCTGTGCCCCAAAAAATACCCTTGGCACGTTGTTCATGAGGAAGATTTCGGCAGGCCATGGCGATAACGACAGCATTGTCGCCGCCAAGAAGGATGTCGATCATGATGATCTGGCCCACAGCCCCCCAATGCAGGTTGACGAGCAGATCCCAAATGTATTCCACGGTCTTCTTCTCCTAAAGATAGGGTTGTGTTATGAAGCAATCATTCTATATAGCCGCACTTGAAACAAGGTCATCGTCAGACAAAAAATTAGAATTCTCCGTCTGCATTTTCTTCCGGCAGCTCAACCTCACCGCGCAGTACTTTTTGGATAGCCCCCATGCCGAATCCGCGGTAGCTCAAATAACGAATCATCTTTTCGCGCGTTTTCCAGTCTTTGGGAAGTTCACTCCACTTGCGGCACCAAACGCGCCAGCAGCGAAGTTCTTCCGGCTCATCGAGCTGTTCCATCGCTGCCCGCACAGTTGCCTCATCAACGCCGCTTCGCCTTAATTCCGCTTGGAGCTTACGGTCGCCCATGCGCGGAGCAGCCGAACGCACCTTCATTTCCGCAAAACGCTGATCCGATAAAAGCTTCATCTCTTCAAGGCGATCGAGTACGGCTTTCACGTCTTCTTTCGTTTCGCTGTCTTCCAGCCCCTTGATCAAACGGCGTTCCAACTCACGACGCGACTGTTCAACGCGCGAGAGCGAATCCACTGCTCTCGCCATCAAGCTTTTTTTAGCTTTCTTGGGCTTCCCAGCAGATCGAGCTGCCTGCATTTCGGCGAACATGGCCGGATCGGTGCACGTGGACGGATCTATTTCAAGAAGGGTACCGTCCTCACGGATTCTGGTAAAGCTGGAAACATCTGCAGGATCTCGGATAATCTGCGGTCCGTCCGCTTTTGCGCGGGCTTTCACTGATCTGCCTCGGGACTGCGTCATCCGCCCTGGAACCTTTTCGCGCTTCATCTCCTTTGCTTGAGATCTGACACGATTCCCTTTTACAGATGCTTCCGCAAGGAGCATTTCTCCAAAAGGATCTACATCAGGACGTGCATCGAGGTCCGGAAGCTGCACTGCTTCAGGACGATCTGCATCATCGAACCATTGCGGCGTATCTGCAGGCTTTTCACCGAATAATCGAGCAGCTCTATCCGAAGCCGCGTTTTGTATTGGAGCGGGTTTAAATACCGGCTCCAGCCCCATCGAATCCTCTAACTCACCGAACAGTGAACCAGTTTGAGGCAATGCATCGGCGCTTAACTCACTCGACTCATGTCGTCTCGCCGTTTTCTTGAGCGGATCTTTGCTCAGCGACGCAGTTTGCGCGGGCTCCAGATCCTCTTCTTCAAAGAGTATTTCCATCGTGCGGCAAAACCCGCACAAGACGCGTCATGGTCCAGTGCGGGCTCAGAGTTGGTATTAATGATGAAATTACAGATCAACGTCCGCAGGCGTATCTTCAGGTGCGGGCGGCATCACAGGCGCATCACTGTCATCCGCTTGATCCATATCCGGCATTTCATCGTCAACAGCTGAAATGCTCGAAATATGAACACCCTTGAGTTCTCGGATCTTGCCTTCGATTTCCTTGGCAAGATCCGGATTTTCTGCAAGCAGATCGCGAACCTTTTCCTTGCCTTGGCCGAGGCGACGACCATCGTAGGAATACCAAGCACCGGACTTTTCAAGAACCTTCAAATCCGTACCGATATCGATGAGTTCACCCAAACGCGAAATCCCTTCGCCATAAAGGATGTCAAACTGCACCTGCTTGAACGGAGGAGCAACCTTGTTCTTCACAACCTTGACTCGGGTTTCGTTGCCGATCACTTCGTCTGCACGCTTAATGGCGCCTACTCGACGAATATCGAGACGCACAGATGAATAGAACTTCAATGCGTTGCCGCCGGTAGTCGTTTCTGGATTGCCGTAGCCGCCGATCTTCATACGAATCTGATTGATGAAGATAACCAAGCACTTTGTACGCGAGACACTGGTCGTAAGCTTGCGCAGCGCCTGAGACATCAGACGAGCCTGCAGCCCCGGAAGCGCATCTCCCATATCACCTTCAATTTCCGAACGCGGCGTAAGTGCGGCAACCGAGTCCACTACGATCAAGTCGATGGAACCCGAACGTACCAGCGCGTCGACAATTTCGAGTGCCTGCTCACCGGCATCTGGCTGAGAGAGAAGCAGTTCCGGCACATTGACGCCAAGACGCTGGGCATACTGAATATCCAGTGCATGTTCGGCATCGACAAAAGCACAGGTGCCGCCGATCTTTTGCATTTCAGCAATCACCTGAAGCGAAAGCGTCGTCTTGCCGGAAGACTCTGGGCCATATATTTCAACAATACGGCCGCGCGGCAGTCCACCCACACCAAGCGCGAGATCAAGACCAAGCGAACCGGTAGAAACGACCTCAATGTTCTGTTGTTCGACGCCGTCGGCCATGCGCATGATCGCGCCTTTGCCAAACTGCTTTTCAATGCTCGCAAGCGCGGCGTTCAATGCTTTTTTGCGCTCATCGCCTTCTTTGCGTTCAACGGGATCCTTGCGCGTAGTCTTGGCGGCCATATCCGTGTCTCTTCTTCAAAATGTGGATGTACCTGAACCAGTAAATATCTATCAAATGTAGAATTTTGATCGTTTTTCCTGATCAGGATCATTTTTTGCACCTGCTGGCAAATATGACCCATTAGTACATTGATTATTTAGGAAAATTATTATGCAGTTCATCTGCGTTGATGGAACAATAGCATTCATTCACCGCAGATGCAATGGTCTCATTTGTTAGTGGTTACCCTAACATTTCTAATAAATAGGTTCCCATCGGAGCATTGTTTGACAATCATGCTGAACATAAAAATGAGCATCCGTCTCAAATTGAAGCTTGACAAGCTCTAAGGACTCAGGCAAAATCCTTCTCCTCAAACGAACGCTCCAATGCAAATGCCATTGAGCACACCGCAGCGGGTCGTTAGCTCAGCTGGTAGAGCAGCGGACTTTTAATCCGTTGGTCGTGGGTTCGAATCCCGCACGACCCACCAAGAGTGTTCGAAATGAATTTGGGAACGTAGCTCAGTTGGTAGAGCAGCGGACTCTTAATCCGTCGGTCCAGGGTTCGAATCCCTGCGTTCCCACCAAATTCTAAAAATTTCTAAAGTCAGCATCTCTTAGTTAGTGTGTCCGACTTTGGGAACGTAGCTCAGTTGGTAGAGCAGCGGACTCTTAATCCGTCGGTCCAGGGTTCGAATCCCTGCGTTCCCACCAATTCATAAAAAAGCCCGTCCGCCATGCGGTCGGGCTTTTTTTATTATCAAGCTGAAGTGGCATGGGTTTTCTGGACACCCTATAGGCGATCGGGGCTGCTTTCTGCCGTCTTTTTCTCAAGGCGCGAGGTAATACCTCAGGAAGCTCTTGAATAGGTAACTTATCAGCCCCAAGCAGCACACACCAATCGATAGACTCTCCTACAACAAACTGACGCGAAGTCTGCTGGCAATTTGTATTTTCAGACATTTCGCTTATATCACTTCCATTGATGCCCTCATGATCAAACTCGAACACATCACACAGACCTACGTCGGCAACGACGGTAAAGTCTTCGAGGCGCTCAAGGACGTCTCGATTTCGATCCGCCCAGGAGAAATCTTTGGCATCATCGGTCGATCCGGCGCCGGTAAGAGCACGCTCGTTCGCTGCATCAATCTGCTCAATCGCCCTACCCGCGGCAGCGTCATCGTTGACGGCCAGGATCTGACGAAGCTCAGCGACACAGATCTTCGCAATGTTCGCCGTTCCATTGGCATGATCTTTCAGCACTTCAATCTGCTGAGCTCCCGAACGGTCTACGACAACATTGCACTCCCGCTCGAACTCGTCGGCACCCCGAAAGAGGCGATCCGAAGCAAGATTGAGCCGCTTATTCATCTTGTTGGGCTCGATGCACACGTCGACAAATATCCCTCTCAGCTCTCGGGCGGCCAAAAACAGCGCGTTGGCATCGCTCGCGCTTTGGCCAATGATCCGAAAGTACTGCTTTCTGATGAGGCCACTTCGGCGCTCGATCCTGAAACCACCATTGCTACGCTGCAGCTGCTAAAGCGAATCAATGCAGAGCTTGGCGTCACGATCGTGATGATCACGCATGAAATGAATGTCGTGAAGCAGATCTGCAATCGTGTCGCTGTCATGAATTTAGGCGAAGTCGTCGAAGAAGGTGATGTGATCGACATCTTCGCGCAGCCGAAGACCGAAACCACGCGCGCGCTCATCGGCCAAGTGATGGATCGCGACCTGCCGCAATCGATTATCGACACGGTCAACCGCGCCCGCGCCAAGGAAGGTCACGACAATGTGCATCTTCTGCATCTTTCCTTTATTGGCAGCGAAGTCGCCGAACCCGTCATTTCGACGGCTTCACGTGAATTCAACATCAACTTCAGCATTCTGCGCGGCACCGTCGATGATCTTCAGGGTCGTACGCTCGGCACGCTCACGCTGCTCGTCACAGCACCGGTCGCCGTCTATCAAGAAGCCGTGAAATACATCCGTGAACGCGGCGTCCTCGTTGAGGAGATTCCCAATGTCTAGTCAGCTCATCAACATGATTTCGGCCTCGTTCGTCGAGACCATCATCATGGTTTTGATCTCGGGCGGAATCGGTGCCGCGATCGGCATCCCGCTCGGCATCCTGCTCTTCATTACAGACCGTAAGAGCTTCCTGCCGATGCCAAAGTTTCACTTTGTCCTGTCGATCATCATCAACGCTACCCGATCGGTACCGTTCATCATTTTGCTCGTAGCGATTATTCCGTTCACTCGTTTGGTGGTCGGCTCTTCAATCGGTACTGCAGCTGCCATCGTTCCTCTCACGATCTCTGTGGCTCCTTTCATTGCTCGCATCGTTGAAACAAGCTTGCGCGAAGTCGACAAGGGACTGGTCGAGGCCGCTCAGGCTATGGGGGCCACGAATCTGCAAATCGTCGGCAAGGTTCTGCTTCCGGAAGCCCGCCCAGGTATTCTGGCCGGGCTGACGATTGCCGTGGTAAGCCTCATCGGCTATTCCGCCATGGCTGGCGTCGTGGGCGGCGGCGGCCTCGGCGACTTGGGCATCCGTTACGGCTACCAACGCTTCATGCCTGAAGTAATGTGGCCCGTAGTGCTCGTGCTGATCGTTCTCGTGCAGGGCATTCAGTCAATGGGCGATTACCTTGTGCGTCGCCTTTCTCACAAATAATTGACGCTGAATCGGTCTCTGGCGCGGTCGCTCAGTTTGGGCACCGCGCCTTTATTATTTTTATCAGGATCGCCCGTAAAGTCATCGTGTTAGAATCGCGCGCTTTCCAGAACGCTCGATTGCCTAGACTCCCCATGGAAAAGAAAGAACTCACGCCAGAAGAACTCGAAGAGCTCAAGAACCGCCACATTCGCAGTTTTGTACTGCGCCGCGGCCATATCTCCAATGCGCAAAAGCGCGCTCTTGAAGAAGAGCTCCCGCAGTACGCCGTTGAGTACTCTGCCTCCCCGCTTGACTTTGCCTCCGTCTTCGGTCGCAAAGCGCCTGTTGTGCTCGAAATCGGCTGCGGCATGGGCGAAACCACAGCAGCCATTGCGGCCGCACATCCGGAAGTGAATTTTTTGGGCTGTGAAGTCTTTGCCGCCGGTGTTGGAGCACTCGCCAAACGCCTGGCCGAACAGTCGCTCACGAATGTGCGCATCGTTCGCCACGACGCGGTCGAAGTCGTCCGCGACATGATTCCTGACAACTCTCTGGCTGGCGTGCACATCTACTTCCCAGACCCATGGCGCAAAGCCCGTCATCATAAACGACGTCTGGTCGCTCAGCCCTTCATCGGCATGCTTGTCAACAAAATTGCCCTCGGCGGCTACATTCACTGCGCCACCGACTGGGAAAACTATGCCGAGCAGATGATGGAAGTACTCTCCGGCGAACCCAAACTGAAAAATCTCTACGATGGTTTCAGTCCTGTAATGGGCAATCCTATCGCCCAACGGCCTCAAACAAAGTTCCAAGCCCGTGGGGAGCGTCTCGGCCACGGTATTTGGGATCTTGTCTTCACGCGGATCTAACGCCTTAAGACGCCTAAAAATCAGGCTGCCTAAGCATCCATGCTCAGGCAGCCTGTTTGTTTTTTATGCGTCAAGCGGCATCAGATTGAGCGCCACTCGATCCAGCCAAAACCAGAAGCAGCAAGGATCAGAATTCCGAAGCCGATTCGATACCAGCCGAAGCCCTTAAAGTCATGCGCAGCAACAAAGCGCAAAAGCCAGTGCACAACCAAAAGCGCGCTGACAAAAGACACCGCCGTTCCCAGCGCCAATCCGGGCAGATTGTCAAGCGCTAGATCATCTCTGGCCTTCCACAGATCGTAGACGGTGGCGCCGAAAATGGTGGGAATTGCCAGAAAGAACGAGAATTCCGTTGCTGCGCGGCGGGACAGCCCAAGAACCATGCCGCCAATAATGGTTGAACCCGATCGGCTCGTCCCCGGAATCATCGCAAGGCACTGCATACACCCCACGAGCAGAGCGTCTTTCCAGTTCATATCATCCATGGCCGCTACGCGCGGGATGATACGGAGGCGCACAATGCGATTTTCCACCCAAAGAATAATGATGCCGCCCACAATGAGCGCAATGGCCACCGCAGTAGGGTTAAAAAGATAGTGCTTGATATACCCTGCCGCAAAGACCCCTATCACAGCCGCCGGCAGAAATGCCACCACGGTATTGACAGCCAAACGCTGTTCTTTGGGGCTAGATGTAAGCCCTCGCAGCACCGCCCAGATGCGTTCGCGGTAGTACCAGCAGACAGCCAGAATTGCACCCGATTGAATTGCCACGACAAATTCATCGGCCCCAGGTGTTTCGGCAAATCCCACCAGATCGGAAGCAATAATGAGATGACCGGTCGAGCTGATCG